>ERZ1023420.66-NODE-66-length-55613-cov-13.445876_pt1 | contig 55613 bp, 52 predicted proteins | sample MGYA00380512_ERZ1023420 | MGnify/ENA primary metagenome ERZ1023420 (study PRJEB33173, sample SAMEA4830390) | metagenome | study: EMG produced TPA metagenomics assembly of the PRJEB25223 data set... | reverse complement strand
TTGCCTCAACAACAAAAAAAGAGATTAAACAACCTAAGGTTGCTTAATCTCAATAATTGGACTCATCAGTCCGATTTGACGTAGAGCCATAATTTATACAAAATCTTATTAATAAATATCTATTTCAATATTAAACTGCAACACTTAATTTTGGTACAAATGTTTCATAATGAATATGACTTTGATCAACATCTAATGCTTTTAATACTTCAATAACAGATTGAATAAATTTAGCACCACCACAAACGTAAACCTCTGTATTTTCACTTATATATTTTTCTAAGTATTCTTTAGTTAAATAGCCATTTTTTTCGCGATCATAAAGTTCATATTTTGCTTTGTCTGATTTTTGACTAATATTTTCTAAATATGAAGTGAATGGTGTATCGTTGACATCTCCAGTTACTTGAATAAATTGAGCATTACTATCTTTAACAACCACTTCATTAAACATTGAAACTAATGGTGTAACACCGATACCCGCACCAATAAATAATTGAGGCTTTTCAGGATTTGCAACCGCAAATGGACCTACAGGTGCTGATAAATTAATTTTGTCTCCTTCTTTTAATTCATCATGCAATATAGTTGAAACTTCACCTTCATGGTCAGTTGTCACATCACGTTTAACAGCAAATGTTAAACGCTCGTTTTCTCCAGATACAATTGAATAATGTCTTTTTGCGCGATATGGCATTTTTTCACTACTTACATCCACAGTGATGTATTCACCAGGTGTAAATTGACTTAAATCATAGTCAGTAGATTTAACTGTGAAAGCTTTGATATCTGAAGATAATTGTTCGATTTTTTCAATTTCAAAAGGTTGGAAACCTTCCCAAAGCATACTAGCATAGATATCTTTTTCAACTTGAATAAACACATCTGCGATTTCTTGATAAGCTTTCTTCCAAGTTTGTATGATTGGATGATCATCTTCTAGTCCTACTACTGCCTTTATTGCTTCTATTAAATTTTCTCCAACAATGTCATAACCTGCTGGCGGAACTTCTAATGCACAATGTTTATAAGCGATTTCTTTAACTACAGGCATGATGTTGCCTAAATTATCAATATTAACAGCTGCCGCTAAAACACTTTGCGCTAATGCAGTTGATTGAAATCCTTTTTGTTGGTTCGTTTGGTTAAACATATTTTTTAATTCTGGATGTTGATTGAACATTCTATTGTAAAAATATGAGGTTATTTCAGTGCCTTTCTCTTGTAATACTGGTACCGTTTCTTTGATAATGCCTTTTTCTTTTTCATTTAACATGAAAGTCACTCCCATTTAGTTAAATATTTCAAACCTTTCCAAATTCATTCTATTCCAATTTGCAAAATTTTTAAATCAATTGTAATTAAATTCACAAATTGTTCATTTTACATAATCTTAATATATATTTTTCCTCTTATTATTTAAATTCTTAAAATAATACGATATATTAGGACTATAGTATGATGTTTATTTTCAGAATATATTGTATAGTTTAATTAAATTAGTCAATGACTTTATTTTTTTAACGGAGGTTAACTTAATGAATAAACTAATCCAGTCACTTTCAGCGCTAGGCGTCTCCGCAACTCTAGTTACCCCCAACTTAAGTGCAGAAGCAACAACTAATCACTCCCCTGAGCTTAGAGGTGTGAATGATATCGTAATCGAAAAAGGCCAAAATTATAATCTACTAAATGGAATTAGTGCTTATGATAAAGAAGATGGTGATTTAACACATAAGATCACTGTAGATGGTCATGTTGATACTTCTAAAGTAGGCAAATATAAAGTGAAATATAATGTCATTGATTCAGATGGTGCAGAAGAAACTTCAACTCGATACATAGAAGTTAAATAATATGACAAATTTTTGAGATGAGATGAATAATCTCATCTTTTTTTGTGTCAAAAACACTTGAAAACATTGAAAATGATAACATTTCTCAACTATATGCGTATATCACTTAAATTTGTCATTTTTCACATAATAGACACATAATTTTAACAAATCTTACATTCCCCGTCATTCCTATTGTTTCTAGTTGTTTCCTATATATAATTATAATTTTTTTCGGATAAGTACTTGTAAATATTGCGTAATAAACTAAAATTAATGATAAGCCCTACATTTGTAGTATTAGGAGGTCAAAAAAGTGTCAAAATTTAAGTCTTTGCTTCTATTATTTGGCACACTAATTTTACTTAGTGGTTGTTCAAATATAGAAGTTTTTAATGCAAAAGGGCCAGTAGCAAGCAGTCAGAAATTCTTGATTATCTATTCAATAATCTTCATGCTTGTTATTGTTGCTGTAGTGCTTTCCATGTTCGCTATTTTTATTTTTAAATATAGCTACAAAAAGAATAGCGAATCTGGTAAGATGCACCACAATTCTTTAATTGAAACAATTTGGTTTGTGGTACCTATCATTATCGTAATTGCTTTATCTATTCCAACAGTTAAAACTTTATACGATTATGAGAAACCACCAGAAAGTAAGGAAGATCCAGTGGTTGTATACGCAGTAAGTGCTGGATATAAATGGTTCTTCGCTTATCCAGAACAAAAAGTTGAAACGGTTAATACTTTAACTATTCCTAAAAACCGTCCTGTAGTATTCAAATTACAATCTATGGATACGATGACAAGTTTCTGGATTCCTCAACTAGGTGGTCAAAAATATGCCATGACTGGCATGACAATGGATTGGACTTTACAAGCTGATCAAACAGGTACTTTCAGAGGTCGTAACTCAAACTTCAATGGTGAAGGTTTCTCTCGCCAAACGTTTAAAGTACACTCTGTAGACCAAAGTGAATTCGATTCTTGGGTTAAAGATGCTAAGAGCAAGAAAACACTTAGCCAAGATGAGTTTGATAAACAACTCTTACCAAGTACACCTAATAAAGAATTGACATTCAGTGGTACGCATATGGCATTCGTTGACCCTGCAGCTGATCCAGAGTACATCTTCTACGCTTACAAACGTTACAATTATGTTCAAAAAGATCCTAACTTTGTAGCTGAGAAAGACTTGTACAAAGATGTTACTGATAAACCACAAAAACCAGCTCGTAAGGTTCAAATCACTAACGCTAACTATAAGCGTCATGGTATGAAACCTATGATTCTTGGTAACAATGATCCTTATGATAATGAATTCAAGAAAGAAGAAGATCATAACTCTAAGGAAATGGAAAAAATCAGTAAAAGTGCAAAAGACGAAAATGCGTCTAAATTTGGTAGCAAAGCAGACAATGATCATGGAGGTGGACATTAATGAATTTTCCATGGGATCAATTGCTCGTTAAAGGTAACTGGATGATTACAATGGCACAAATTGGTGCGCCATTCCTAGTTATTGGTTTAATCGCAGTAATTACTTACTTCAAGTTATGGAAATATCTTTACAAAGAATGGTTCACATCCGTAGACCATAAAAAAATCGGTTTAATGTACTTAATTTGTGCCGTACTTATGTTCGTTCGTGGTGGTATTGATGCATTACTATTACGTACTCAATTAACAATTCCAGATAATACTTTCTTGGAATCAAATCACTATAATGAAATCTTCAGTACGCACGGCGTTATCATGATTATCTTTATGGCTATGCCATTCGTATTTGGTTTATGGAACTTAGTCGTTCCACTACAAATTGGGGCTCGTGATGTGGCGTTCCCAGTTATGAATAACATTAGTTTCTGGTTATTCTTCGTTGGTATGATATTATTCAACCTTTCATTCATTATTGGTGGTTCACCAGCGGCTGGTTGGACAAACTACGCACCATTAGCTGGTGAATTTAGTCCAGGCCCAGGTGTTAACTATTACCTAGTCGCAATTCAAATTTCAGGTATTGGTACTTTAATGACTGGTATTAACTTCTTCGTAACAATACTTAGATGTAAAACACCAACAATGAAATTCATGCAAATGCCTATGTTTACTGTAACAACATTTATTACGACTTTAATCGTAATTCTTGCGTTCCCAGTATTCACAGTTGTACTTGCATTAATGACTACTGACCGTGTATTTGGAACTGCATTCTTTACAGTTGCCGATGGCGGTATGCCAATGTTATGGGCAAACTTCTTCTGGGTATGGGGGCACCCTGAGGTTTATATCGTTATCTTGCCTGCATTTGGTATTTATTCAGAAATTATTCCAACATTTGCTCGTAAACGTTTATTCGGACACCAAAGTATGGTGTGGGCAACTGCTGGTATCGCATTCTTAAGTTTCTTAGTTTGGGTTCACCATTTCTTCACAATGGGTAATGGTGCTTTAATCAACTCATTCTTCTCAATTTCAACAATGTTAATCGGTGTACCAACCGGGGTTAAATTATTTAACTGGTTATTAACATTATATAAAGGACGTATTACGTTCGAGTCACCTATGCTATTCTCATTAGCCTTCATCCCTAACTTCTTATTAGGTGGGGTTACAGGTGTAATGTTAGCGATGGCATCAGCTGACTATCAATACCATAATACTTATTTCTTAGTAGCTCACTTCCACTATACATTGGTTACTGGTGTTGTATTTGCCTGCCTAGCTGGTTTAATCTTCTGGTATCCTAAGATGATGGGTTACAAATTAAACGAAAAACTAAATGCATGGTGTTTCTGGTTATTCATGATTGGATTTAACGTATGTTTCTTACCACAATTCATTCTTGGATTAGACGGAATGCCTCGTCGTTTATACACTTATATGCCTTCTGATGGTTGGTGGTTATTAAACCTAATCTCTACTATTGGTGCATTATTAATGGCTGTTGGTTTCCTATTCTTAGTAGTAAGCATTGTATACAGTCATATCAAAGCTCCACGTGAAGCTACTGGAGATAACTGGGATGGTCTTGGACGTACTTTAGAGTGGTCTACTGCTTCTGCAATTCCACCTAAATACAACTTTGCTATCACTCCAGATTGGAATGACTATGATACATTTGTTGATATGAAAGAACATGGTCGTCATTATTTAGATAACCATAATTATAAAGACATTCATATGCCAAACAATACACATACAGGTGTAATTATGGGTATATTCATGTTATTAGGTGGTTTCTTCTTAATCTTCGAAACTGTAATCCCTGCTGCAATCTGCTTAGTAGGTATTCTTGGTTCATTAGTTTACCAAAGTTTCGTACAAGATCATGGTTATCATATCCCTGCTTCTGAAGTTGCTGAAAATGAAGCTCGTTTAAGAGAAGCTCGTATTAAAGAAAGGGAGGCTGTAGGTCATGAGTCATGATACAAATACTGTTGATTCACGTACGCACGAAGGTCAATTAAATAAACTTGGCTTCTGGATTTTCCTTACAGCCGAATTCTCATTATTCGGTACTTTGTTCGCAACGTTATTAACGTTGCAACATGGTGGCGATTATGCTGGCAAAATGACAACAGAATTATTCGAGTTACCGCTTGTATTAATTATGACGTTTGCCTTATTAATTAGTTCTTACACATGTGGTATTTCAATTTATTACATGCGTAAAGAAAAACAAAACTTAATGATGTTCTGGATGATTCTTACTGTCCTTTTAGGTCTAGTGTTCGTTGGATTCGAAATTTACGAATTTGCTCACTATGTTTCTGAAGGTGTAACACCACAAATTGGATCTTATTGGTCTAGTTTCTTCATCCTATTAGGTACACACGGTGCTCACGTATCATTAGGTATTGGTTGGATCATTTGTTTATTAATTCAAGTGGCTACACGTGGTCTTAATAAATTTAATGCTCCTAAATTATTCATTGTAAGTTTATACTGGCACTTCTTAGATGTTGTTTGGATCTTCATCTTCACTGCCGTATATATGATAGGGATGGTGTATAGCGGATGAATACAATCGTAAAACATACAGTCGGCTTTATTGCCTCAATCGTCTTGACGTTATTAGCAGTTTTCGTAACTCTATACACAAACATGACATTCCATGCTAAAACAACAATCATCTTTGGCTTTGCATTTATTCAAGCTGCAGTTCAATTATTAATGTTCATGCACTTAACTGAAGGTAAAGATGGTCAAGTACAATCGTTCAAAGTTATCTTTGCGATTATCATCACATTAGTGACTGTTATTGGTACGTATTGGGTTATGCAAGGTGGACATTCTCACCACTTATAATTTAATATTTATCTCACACAAAGAACCTGTTATGAAACTCGTCAAAGTTTCAAACAGGTTCTTTCTTTATGCTTTCATTTCATACCTGATTTAAGTTATCTTTAATTTAAATCATTTATTGTGAAGGAGATGCATTTGAATAATGACTTTACCTATAATCATAGATACTGATCCAGGAATTGATGATGCTGCTGCATTGAGTGTTGCCCTATTACATCCATTCTTCGATGTAAAAATGATTTCCACAGTCAATGGAAATGTCAATATAGAAAAAACGACTGCTAATGCTCTGAAATTGAAAGCTTTCTTCAATAGTGACGTACCTGTTCACAGAGGTTCTGCAAAACCGTTAATTAATAAAGCAATAGATGCAAGCCAAGTTCATGGTGAAAGTGGTATGGATGGATACGACTTCCCATCTATATCAAATGACCAATTAGCTTCTACTAACTCAATAACTGCAATGAAGGAGATACTTTTACATTCAAACACCCCTATTACGCTTATAGCGTTAGGTCCACTTACGAATATTGCTCTATTGATAAGTACGTTTCCTGAAGTTAAAGATCATATTAAAGAAATTGTCTTAATGGGAGGAAGTTCAGGACGAGGTAATGTAACGCCACTTGCAGAGTTTAATATCTATAGTGATCCTGAAGCAGCGCATATTGTATTTGAGAGTAACCTTCCCATCACTATGATTGGACTTGATTTAGCACGACAATCGCTGTTAACTCATGACTATTTAGCGTCATTTGAACATATGAGTAGAACAAGTTCAATGCTCTATCAAATCTTTCAACATTATAGAGAGAAAGACTTCGCTAAAGGGTTAAAATTATATGATGTCTTCACAGTATTATATTTACTTGATCCTGAAAGCTATGAAACGATACTAGCTAGTGTACGAATTGAATTACATGGCACATTGACCAAGGGAGCTACAGTTGTTGATTACGACTCCCCCTATCCAAATTGTAAAATTGTTACTTCAAGTCTAAATAAGAACTACTGCTCAATATTTAAAGACACAATTAAATAATTCATTTTAATTAAAAAAAGCTATAACAAAATGCATCTTTATTACATTTCGTTATAGCTCTCTTTATTTGGTTTCATAAATATTTTGACCAAGTAATTGATAATAAATATGAGAAATAATTGACTCATTTGACACTTTAGAATAATCAACTTTATTCGTAGCCAGTACAATAATATAATCTTCATTAAAATATACCGTAAATATTTGACCGAAAAACACACCATTAATTCGATTGACTTGAGGAGTCGAATAGAATCCATATCTATAAGATTCTGGATATTTAGTGCTCCCAATTTCTTGAAGTAATGATGTTGTAACTGCTTGATTGAAAATATTATTTTGCTGTAAATCATTAACTAATCTAGCCATATCATGTGTAGACATAAATAAATTTCCTGCACCATAATATTGACCTAATACATTCGGATTCATCGTTTTTAGTTTATTATTTTTTACTTTGTATCCAGTGGCCATATCCTTTTTATAAGGCTTTTCATTAAAGAAAGCACTATGCTCTAAATGATAGGGTTCTGCTAGTAATTTATAATAATTTTCCACATAAGAATGATGTGTTACTGCTTCTATAACTTGCGCAAGAACTAGATAGTTAGCATCGTTATATAAATGCTTATGATAATATTTACTATTAATCCCTCTTCTTTGAATATCATGAACTGCCCCATCTAAACTCTTTGTATTAGGATTAGCATTAAATTTATATAAACCACTTCTATGTAACATTAAATCTTTCAATGTAATTGTTTTATTTGTCTTAAACCACGGCAAATACTTAGTAACAGGGTCATTAATATTAATTTTGTTTGATAATTCTAAGTGCTTGAGTACTAAGCCAGTAGTGAATTTTTGAGCTGATCCAATTAAATACATCGTATTTGCATTGCTTTTTTTCTTACTGCTAATATTTTGATAACCATACCCTTTATCAAGCATTAATTTTCCATCTTTTAAAACTGTAATTGATCCATTGAAATGAACATTTTTTAAATACGTATTAATTTGTTCAATATTATCATCTTTTGCTTGAACCGTTTTGAGCTTATCAACTGTTTTATAGTTTTTATCACGATGTTCTATATAAGCCTTGTTATCATTAACATTGTTATATTCACTGTCCTTAATACTATAGTTAGTAATTTTAATGACGAATAATATAATGAGAAGTATTAAAACAATTAATACTAAAATAAAAGCTATAATTTTTAATTTGTTATTTTTCATGGAGTCCCTCTTACGTCTAATATAGAAGTATATCTAAATTAAAACCTATTCTATCTAAATCATTTTTTATTCGTTTAATATTTTATATTATATAACACAACACCATTGAATTCATCTTTCTTTAATCATACAGTTATAATTTTTTATTACATCGTACTTTAGTATGATAAAGTATTATCTAATATTGCTTAACCATCTTTTGTAAATTCTATTTTAATAATGTAAATTTTGTATTAAACTTAAAGTTGTAATTCTCTCCAAAAAGTAATACAATTTAAGGGTATGAGAGTATACATTATATATAATTACACCATCCTTACAACTTTGAATACAAGCAAAAAATATAAATTTATTTTTGATTTTATACTTCATGTTAAATAAAAATGTAACAATTTTTATTTTTCAAATCATAAAATCTCTTATAAAAGATAATATGTATAGGAGCAAATGCTATGAACCGATTTTTAAAATATTTTATGATGCTACTTACACTAGTACTAATCGTTGTTCCTGTAATTTTTATCATCAATTTGTATAAAACTTCTGAAAGTGCAATGCAAGCCTCATATGATAAATCTGATTCGAAGCGTCAATCAAACATACGTGAAGGAAAAGTAAACCCTTCTAAAGATGCAGTTTCAATCTTATTTTTAGGAATTGATGATAATGAAGGTCGTCGTAAAAATGGCCAAACTACAGAACATTCAAGAACGGATTCTATGATTCTTTCTACCTTCAGTCCTGAAAAGCGTCAAATACGATTACTTAGTATCCCACGTGATACGATTAGTTATATACCAAAAGTTGGTTATTACGACAAGATAACTCACGCACATGCATACGGAGGACCTGTAGCTGCTATGGATTCTGTCGAGGCGACATTAAACGTTCCTGTTGATTATTATGTACGAGTAAATATGGATGCCTTCGTTGAGGCAGTTGATGAACTTGGTGGTATTTATTATGACGTTCCTTACGACTTAAATGAGCCTAATACAGACGATAGCGGTAGAATTAAAATTAAAAAAGGCTATCAAAAACTTAATGGTGATGAAGCGCTAGCCGTTGCAAGAACACGACATCACGATTCTGATTTAAAACGTGGCGAAAGACAAATGGATTTAATTAAATTATTATTCCAAAAAGCTAAGAGCCTTGATTCATATGATAAATTAGATGATTTAGTACAAATAGTTGGGAAAAATGCGAAACATAATTTAACTTCTTCTGAAATCAAATCTCTAGCATCTATGTACTTATCTGATGACATTGAATTTAAAAAGTCTCAACTCAAGGGTAAAGATGATTACTTACAAAATATTTACTATTATAATCCGAGCGTTAGTAGTATTATGAAATATTCAAATATATTGCGTTCTGATTTAGGACTATCTAAAATAACAAATAAGGATGAATTCTTAGATCAACGCGTTATTAAACATTACGGTACACTTGTACCACTTACACCTCTTGATCAGTCTTTATTGAAAAATAATCAAAAAGATTCATCTTCTTCTGATGATAACATCGATGATTCAACAAATTCAGATAACAATAATAATATACAATCATCTGAAGAAAATAGTTCAAACTCAAATGAAGGTATTGACCAAAGTAGTCAAGGTAGTACTCAAAATGATAACTACAATCAGACAAATAGTTCTGATTCATTCAATAACAATCAAGATCAAATGAATCAAATTTACTAATTGAGAGGAGTACAAACTATGTCACGTAAAACATATGAAAAAGCTGCTAACATTAATGGTATGTTTAATGTTTTAGAGCAACAAATTATTCATAGCAAAGACATGGCATTATTTAGAAGTGAATTCTTTTACGTTAATCATGAACATCGTGAAAATTTTGAAGCATTATTAGTCTACTATGGTGAAAATTCTGTTAATCCAATTGTAAGTGGTGCGTGCTACATTCTTGCTTTACCAGAAATCTTCAATAAAGTAGATGTTTTTGAATCGGATTTACCGTTCTCATGGGTTTATGATGAAAATGGTATTACTGAGACAATGCAAAGTATTAGCGTTCCTCTTCAATATCTTATTGCGGCAGCATTAGAAGTTACTGATGTAACATTATTCAAGCCTTCAGGTTTTACAATGGGCATGAATAATTGGAATATTGCTCAAATGAGAATATTTTGGCAGTACAGTGCGATTGTTCGCCAAGAAGCCTTATAATAAAACAATTTCCACTCCTTTTTACAAATTTGTTGTAAAAAGGAGTTTTTTATATCTTTAAATCATATAGAATAACTTTATACTTTTATAAATTTAATTTTTGTAACTTTTAATAATTACATATATATGGGGGAATTAAGATGTTTGAAATAGTAAAAAACAAAGATATGTTATCAGAATGTTTTTTTATTAGAAGAGAAGTATTTGTGAAAGAACAAGGTGTTCCCTTGGAAAATGAATTAGATTCATTTGAGGAAGAATCTACACATATTATTGGCTACGACAAAAATCATGTACCTTTTGCATGTGCGAGATTTAGACCTTATAACAACGCAGCAAAAGTAGAAAGAGTTGCTATTTTAAAACCTTATAGAAAAGATGGGTATGGCAAAACAATGATGCACGCTATTGAACGTTTTGCAAAAGATAAGGGATACAATCAATTAGTTTTAAATGCTCAAGTACAAGCTCAAGGCTTTTATGAGAAACTAGATTATATTCAAACGGGCCCAGTTTTTATTGAGGAAAATATCGATCATATAAAAATGTATAAGAATATTTAAACTATTTATATTCTAAATTCATAGAGTACTTGTAATTAATTAAATAGACTATCTCATTTTTTTAATAGTAGCTTAAACTAATGTATTTTAAATTATCTGTGCTTCGTAATGTATTCCTTAGTAAAATCATAATTTGTTTACTATATGTAAGAAAGTATTAAAGTTAGTTTACAAATAAGTTAAATCTAATCATAGCCTTAATTTAAATACTATAATGAATTTGTAATATTAATAATAACGAGGAGTAACAAAATGACCAAAAAGTTTAATTTAAAATTTCCTTCGATGATTGCGATCACATTATTTGGTGCTGCATTTACTTCACAACATGCACATGCAGCTGAAGTGAATCAAAATTCGAATAATACAAATAATGTTATTGATGATCAACAGAATATAGAAAATGCTGAGCAAGCTAAAAAAGAAGTAACTAATTCAGCTCAAAGTGTATCAGGGGTACAAACGTATCAAAATCCTTCTGATGTTAAAGCATCTGTTGCTACAGAAAGCAAAACGTATGATGCTAAATTAGATAATTTAACTACAACAAAACAGACTTCACAAGATCAACAAAGTACGCAAAATCAAAGTACTGCTAACACAAACGCTACTAATTCAAATAGTGAGCTAGCTAAGGTTAAAGATAGCAAGCAAGAAGTTTCATCTTCAAATAAATCTGATCAAAATACTAATATCAATAACACACAAAGTAATACTGATGCTAATAAGAAAACATTGCAAGCTTCTAAAAACACTTTACCATCATCTCAAGTTCAGTCAAATGATGATACATCTGTTAATATTAATCAAAACACTACACAATATGTTAATAATCAAATTGATGAAAGTAGTTCTAACTCACAACAAGAGAATAGTTTAACTTCATCAAATAAAAATCAATTGAATTCATCATCTGTTACTCCATCACAATCTAATCAAGTGACTCAGTCTAACAACCAAATAGAGTCTAAGCAAAGCAGTGATAAGAAAGTTAGTACTTATAGTAATAATGATAATAATGCAACTCAAGTAAACGTAGATCAAGCTAAAACATCACAAGAAGCTAATACTAAGAATGCATCAGCATCAAAAACAACTCAAACATCTACATCTAACAGTACTCAATCAGGTTATTCTGAATTTAGATCTGTTGGTGGCAAAGGTGGTCCAGCAACTTCAGTAAAAACAGTTAAACGTTATGCAGCTAAAGCAACTACATCATCTTTACCGAAATATAAACCACAAGTAAGTTCATCAATCAACAATTATATTCGTTCGAATAACTTACAAGCATCTAAAATCGAAGAAAATTATTCATCTTATTTCCCTAAATATGGATATCGTAATGGTGTAGGTAAACCTGAAGGTATTGTAGTTCATGAAACGGCTAATGATAACTCAACTATTGATGGTGAAATTAATTACATGAAAAACAATTACAACTCAGCTTTCGTTCATGCATTTGTAGACGGTAACCGTATTATAGAAACTGCCCCTACTGACTACTTATCATGGGGTGCGGGTCCAAATGCTAATGATCGTTTTATAAATGTTGAAATTGTTCATACACATGACTATGCTTCATTCGCTAAATCAATGAATAACTATGCAGATTATGCTGCAACACAATTACAATATTATGGATTAACACCTAATAGTGCTGAAAATGATGGTCAAGGTACAGTTTGGACTCACTATGCAATTAGTCGATTCCTAGGTGGTACAGACCATTCTGACCCACACGCTTACCTACAAAGCCATAATTATACTTATAATGAATTATACGATTTAATTAATGAAAAATATTTAATTAAAACAGGCCAAGTAGCACCTTGGGGTACTACTTCAAGTAGTAGCTCATCTAATACCAATAAAGGTGGTTCAAGTAATAATGGTTCCACTACTACATCACCAAAATTAACTGTTAAGTCAAATAGTGGCTTAGCTCAAATTAAAACTGATAATAGTGGTGTTTACACAACAGTTTATGATGATAAAGGTAAAGCTACCAACCAAGTTCATAACACTTTATCTGTAACTAAATCTGCCACACTTGGTAAAGATAAGTATTATCTATTATCTGACTACAATAGTGGTAAAGTGTACGGTTGGGTTAAGCAAGGAGAAACCGTTTATAATACAGTAAAATCTCCTGTAAAAATAAACCAATCATATAATATAAAATCAGGTGCTACGCTATATACAGTGCCATGGGGTAACTATAATCAAGTAGCTGGAACTGTTTTAAAATCTAATACAGCACCATTTAAAGCAACAAAGTCTCAACAAGTTGGCACAGCCACTTATTTATATGGCTCTTTAAATGGTAAAAATGGATGGGTTAGCAAAGCATTTCTATCTAATATAACTAAACCATCTTCTGAAAGTAAAACACCTACTGTAGATAATACTTTAAAAGTATCGAATCTTAAGAATACATTAGGTCAGGTTTCTACTAAGAATAAAGGAACGTATACAACTGTTTATGATAAAAATGTGAAAGCTAACGCAACTATTGGTGGAAAAACGTACAACATAACTAAGAAAGCTACGTTGAACAATAAAGATTATTACTTAATTTCTGATTATAATGGTAATACTTCACGTGGTTGGGTACCTGTTTCAGAAATTTCTGTTAAAACTACAACACCTAACAAAACTAATGCCACTTATTACGATATTAATGGAAATGCAAATATTTACGACACACCTTGGGGAACAGCTAAACAAGTTAAAGCTACAGTACCTTCAAGTGGTAAACAGTTAAAATCAATTGATAACCTTAAAGTTGGTAACGAAACGTACTTACACGGTGTAATCAACAATGTTTGGGGTTGGATTAAATCAACTGATGTTAAACAAACACCTAAAGTAAATGCTAAATTTGCTGTAAACACTAAAGCTACTAAACCATCTACTGCATCAACTCAAACTGTGTCAAAAGTAGCTCAAGTTAATGCGAACAACAGCGGTGCACGTGCAACTGTTTATGATAAAACAGGTAAAAATGCAACTAAGTATGCTAATCGTACTTTCAACGTTTCTAAAGAAAAAACAATTGATGGTAATACTTATGTGTTACTTCAAAATACTACGACAAATACACCTTTAGGTTGGTTCAATGTCAAAGACTTGAAAGTTCAAAACTCTAGTTCTGAACAAAAAACATCAGGTACTTATAAAATTAACAACAAAAATAATGGTCTATACTCAATTGCGTGGGGTACAAACCAACAACGTTTAGATAATAAAGATTTAGCTAATAAATCAATTAAAGTATCTAAATCAGTTGTTATTGGAAACACAACTTATCTATACGGTACTGTTAACGGTAAAACTGGTTGGATTGCTAAGAATGACTTAACTTCATCAAATACTTCATCAGATAATGGTGAAAAATATCAATATGAATTTATTATCAACACAACTAATGGTTATTACTATGATGACCCTAGTACAGCTAAAGCAACTTCATTAAAAGCTTTTAATGAACAAATTTTCCAAGTAACAATTCGTAAAGTCGTTAATGGTAAAACTTGGTATTATGGTAAATTAAGTAATGGCAAATATGTATGGATTAAAGATACTGATTTGAAAAAAGAATTAGTTAAATATTCAAAATCATATAGAACATTAAATCAAGCTGTATCACTTCAACAAAATGCGTACGGGGCTCCACCACAAGTTCAAAGAAATGGTTATGGTTGGTCAAACGCAACTTATAGTGAAATTAAAAACGCTATGAACACAGAAAAATTAGCTAAAGATGATACGCTTAAATACCAATTCTTACGCTTAGATCGCCCGCAAAATCTTTCTGTAGCAAGTTTGAATCAATTACTTAAAGGTAAAGGTGTTCTTGAAAATCAAGGTCAAGCATTCAGTCAAGCTGCTGCTACTTCAGGTATCAATGAAATTTACTTAATTGCACATGCATTAATTGAAACTGGTAATGGTCAATCTCAATTAGCTAAAGGTGCAAACATCGTAAATAACTATGTTACTACTAATAGTGCTACAAAATATCATAATGTATTTGGTATAGCCGCTTTTGATGCTAATCCACTATATAAAGGTATTAATTATGCTAAGCAAGCTGGTTGGAATTCAGTATCTAAAGCGATTATTGGTGGTGCTAAATTTATAGGTAAAGACTATATTAAAGCAGGCCAAAATACGCTATATAAAATGCGTTGGAATCCAGACCACCCTGCTACACACCAATATGCAACTGATATTAATTGGGCTAATTCTAACGCTCAATATTTAAAACAACTTTATAATGAAATTAAAGCTGTTGGTAAATATTTTGATATCTCAAGCTATAGCAAATAAATAACTATATTTACTAATAAAATGAATGAGACATAAAATTCTCATTTGAATAACCAAGATTCTAGGACATTAAGTTCTTGGACAAATTAAAAAGACAATTTCTATTGATACACTATAGAAATTGTCTTTTTATAATTATTTTATTATATATATGTTGCTAGTTCGTACAATTTTAAATATTCAATTAAAAATTATATTCTTGTGCCCATTTAACTGTACTAAAAAAGCCCTATCGCTATAATGATCATTTGGCTAAATTCATTAAGACAATAGGACTCATTTATTTAAATATATATGTGACGACTATTTAGCTTATCTAATAGTTGATTTAAACTTTGTATTTCTTCCTTACTTAGACACTGACAACGCGCTTCTATTAACTCACATCTTGCCGTATTGATTTGTTGAATCAAATTACGAGCTTCTTCTGTTAGGCATAAGTCTTTGCAACGTAAATCTTCATGAGACTGTTGACTAGTTATATATCCTTTTTGCACTAATTTCTTAATCCATCTAGATACAATGGATTGCTCTCTACTAATCTTCATCGTTAAATCATATTGCGACAATCGATCATAACTATATAAAATTCTCAATAGTTCTAATTGATCATTTGTAATATCTGTACGCTGTCCAAAACGTCTATTAACCAAATTAAGGTCATTATTAGTTAGTGTAATAAGTTTTTCTAGTTGATTATACATTGTTGTTCTACTCCACATTTATAATTGATAATACTATTATACTATGATTTTTTTATATGTCATGTACTTTCAATATTTTGTCACAATACAATTCTAAATAATTCAATTTTAATTTCATTAAGTTTTAAAGCATCTCGCTGAATATATATTTAAACTATGAATCATTGATATATTCCATTGCTATTTATAGTTTGGATTGTCCTTATTAAGGTAATAATTACCTGCATTTAAATAACTTGCAAATGCAGACCAAAGTACATATGGAATCTGTAATAATCCAGTCACTCGATGTATTTTAAACATTGATACTGCATTAGCAACTACTGAGATAAACAACATGATACTTTCAATTAATGCAATACCTCTTACTTTCTTTTTAAAATAAAGTATCGACCACAAATAGTTTAAAGTTAACTGCGTATAATGTGTCACTTTAATTCGAGTTGTCTTTTTTTATTTTTAGTAGTGATTAAATAAGAAACGCCCATTAATAAATATAATATTGGCCATACAATCGGAAATGTTTTTGTAGGTGGAGAAAATGGTGGTTTTCTAAAATTTTGTAGTCCTGTTGTGATTCCTTTGCTATGATTCGACCGATGATACTCCCACCTACCATTGGATGTATCAGCTTAATGATGTCTTTTAACGTGTTAATATTAATCCACTCCTTTAATGTGATAACTTGCTCTTCCTATTATGCAAATACTATTCATATTTAAATCTATTTTTTTAAAATCAAATAGAATTTACATACAAATAATAGTTATTACCCAACATTTCATCCTAAATTGTTGCATTTCAATGTTAATATATACTAAATTAAATACAGTTATTAATTAAAAAAGGAGACAATCGTATGTCGATGGATACAAAAAGAGATTACTTTTTCGATAACGCGCGCGCCATCCTTATCTTTTTAGTCGTATTCGGTCATATGATTCAACCTTATACTTCTGAAAGTAAATACTTATCTGCATTATATTTGTTAATTTATAGTTTCCATATGCCATCGTTTTTATTTATCTCTGGATACTTTGCGAAACATTTAGATAAACCACATTACCTAGAGAATGTAGCTAAAAAGTTAATTGCACCTTACGCTATATTTTATGCATTCTTTTCTATCTATTATTTTGTAACTGGTAAAAGTGATGCAATTCAAATGGACCCTTTTAATCCTGTATTTGCTTTGTGGTTCTTACTTACATTATTTTGTTTCCATGTCATCCTTGTCATAGTACGTCGCTATAAAGCATATTATGTATTACCTGTCGCTTTGATTATTTCAATACTTGCAGGTTTTTCTGATGATATCAATGGTTATATGAGTATTTCAAGAACAATCGTATTTTTCCCGATTTTTTATGTTGGTTATTTAACAACGCGAGCTCATACTCAATTATTGAGAAATAAAAAATTAAGGCTAATTTCAATCATTGTACTTATTATATTTTTCATCGTCTACTATATACACCCAATCAATTCAGATTGGCTTTTAGGTAGTAGTCCCTATACTTCACTTGAAAATAATAATGAAAATGTGTACAGCCCATTGAAAAGACTATTGCTATACTTCGTTATCTTTGTAGCTATGTTCTCATTCCTCAATTTAATGAGTAATCATAAACGTGTTTATACTTATATAGGAAATCGCACAATGTACGTCTATTTATTACATGGTTTAGTTATAGGTATAGTTAGAGGATTGGAAATATATCCTTTTAAAGATCATATATCAGTATTCACTTACGGTTATTTAATTCTCATTTCAGTATTAATTGTATATTTACTATCGACGAACCTTGTTTGTAAATGGACGAATCCTTTGATTAATTTAAAGAAACCTTCTTCTTTTAGAGGATAATGAAAAGTTAAATACAAAAGGACTTACCAAATTATGGTGACTAAAAAATATGTTATTATAAGATTATTCTAAAATTTTGTAGTAACATTTAAAGTTACTATAATTTGGTTTTTTGAGGTGTAAAAAATGAAACTATCTTTAAATACGAATTCCAAATTTTTAAGAGCACCAAGTATACGTCAGTTCTCTAATCGTATGAAGCACATTGATGATTGTGTGAATTTAACGATTGGTCAACCCGACTTTCCTATGCCAGATATGGTAAAAGAGGCATACATCAATGCGATTAAAGAAGATAAAACTAGTTACTCACACAATAAGGGATTGCCGGAAACTCGACAGGCAATAAGTAATTATTTCAAAAATAAGTACGGTTTTTATTATAGTGAAGAGGAAATCATTATTACGAATGGTGCGAGTGAAGCACTTGATACGTCATTGCGAAGTATTATCGAACCTGGAGATGAGATATTAATTCCAGGACCTATTTATGCAGGCTACATTCCTTTAGTTGAAACATTAGGTGGTAAGCCTATTTATATAGATACTACAAATACAGAATTTAAAATCACTCCAGAATTAATTGCGCAACATTACACTGATAAAACAAAAGCAATTTTGCTTAATTATCCTACGAATCCAACTGGTGTGATATTAGAACGTGATGAAGTAAAAGACATTGTAAATTATTTGAAACAAAAAGAAATTTTTATTATTAGCGATGAAATTTATGCAGAAAATACTTTCAAAGGTAATCATGTCTCATTTGCAGAATTTGAGGAAATTCGTGATCAACTATTACTTATTGGTGGGTTAAGTAAGTCTCACTCCGCTACCGGTATTCGTATAGGCTTCTTACTAGGTCCTGAGTACCTAATTGAAAAGTTAACATTTATGCATGCATATAATTGTATATGTGCAAATGTACCGTCACAAATCGCATGTATTGCTGCACTTAATGAAGGATTAGATGCGCCTCAATATATGAACCGAGCTTATATAGAGCGTCGTAACTATTTAGTAAGTAAATTAAAAGAATTGGGTTTCGAATTGGATGCTCAACCAGAAGGCGCTTTTTATATATTCCCAAGTATTCGTAACTATACTTCTGATGATTTCGATTTCTGCGTCAAAGTGCTTGAAGAAGCACACGTAGCAATGGTTCCCGGATCATCATTCACCGATATGGGTAAAGGTTATATTCGTATCTCTTATGCATATGACATGGATGTTTTAAAAGAGGGTATGCGTCGATTAGAAAGATTCTTAAAAGCAAATTACAGTATATAACTTTAATTAAAAAAGGACACTTAAAATAGTGGTTAACTGTCAATCAGTTTATCACTATATAAGTGTCCTAAAATTATACTTTTTTATATTACCGTTACTGATTTATGGGAATTTAGGAAATTGATCAAAGTCTGGATCACGTTTTTCTTTAAACGCGTCACGACCTTCTTTAGCTTCATCAGTAGTGTAGTAAAGTAATGTAGCATCTCCAGCCATTTGTTGTAATCCAGCCAAGCCATCAGTATCCGCATTCATAGCAGCTTTTAAGAAACGTAAAGCTGTTGGAGAGTGTTTCATAATTTCTTTACACCATTGAACTGTTTCATCTTCGATTTGATCTAATGGTACCACTGTATTAACTAAGCCCATGTCTAAAGCTTCTTGTGCATTATATTGACGACATAAGTACCAAATTTCACGTGCTTTTTTATGACCAACGATTCTTGCTAAGTAACCAGAACCATAACCAGCATCGAATGAACCTACTTTAGGACCTGTTTGTCCGAAAATAGCATTATCAGCAGCGATTGTTAGGTCACATACTACGTTTAATACGTTACCACCACCGATGGCATAACCTCTAACCATTGCGATAACTGGTTTAGGAATGACACGGATTAAACGTTGTAAATCTAATACATTTAAACGTGGGATTTGGTCTTCGCCTACATAGCCACCATGTCCACGTTTCTTTTGGTCACCGCCAGAACAAAATGCTTTGTCACCTTCACCCGTTAAGATGATTACAGAAATGTTTTGATCATCACGTGCACGACTAAATGCATCAATCATCTCAGCTACTGTTTTAGGTGTAAATGCATTTCTTACCTCAGGTCTATTAATCGTTACTTTAGCAATTCCTTCGTAGAATTCATATTTTATTTCATCATATTCTCTAAGTGTTTCCCACTGTCTAGTCATTTTGCTCCTCCTTTAAAAAACCTAATACTATTGTATCAAATTCCGCTTTATCTTCCACATGAATTGTATGACCTACATTTGAAAAAGTATGGATTTGACTGTATTTCATATCCTTATTCATAGCTTGTCCAGTTTTCACAAATTTTTGGTCTAATTCACCAGTTAAAATAAAGCAAGGTATTTGAATATTACCAATTTGTTCCCATAAATTAGGCATTTGACCAGTGCCATAATCACGCAAAGCTTTTGCTAATTTATGTGGATCTTGGGATAATCGCATTTCTCTTATAGCCGACTTATTATCTTTATCTAGTTCATATTGCGTATAAAATAATGGTAATTTTTCCCAATCATTAACGAATACCTCTAACCCAGCAATATCTAATACTTTTGCTCTTGCTGCATCTATTTGTTGACGCTCATGTCGATTATTTTCATCTTTAATTCCTGGAGAACTACTTTCAATTATCAATTTTGACAAAGAGCATTTCCCGTACAACGCATAATACAATGCCACTCTGCCACCCATTGAATATCCGAGTAAAGTAATATCATAAGATTTGTATATATCTAATAACTCATCTAATTGTGTCGTAATGTATGGAAAGTCCCAAGTTACATCAATTGGTGATTGATCTTGTCCATGCCCTGGTAAATCGATTGTAAGAACATTAGCCTCTTGTGAAAAATATTGAACATCATCATTAAACGTACGACTATCACTAATAAAGCCATGTAAAAGTACTAATAACTGATTTGAATTATTTTGTGATTGATAGAAGTTATAGTGTAACATTTAGAATACCACTCAATTTCTTATATAGAATTTGATGTTGTGACATATTGTCATCTCGATTTGTTACCATTTCGTAAATATGTGAATTCATATGTGATAGCTTTTCTTGAGTGAAATCTGCCACATTATTAAATCGTTTGAATGTAAAATCATAAAGCAAGGCTGTATACTCAAAATTCAATCCAGTCGGCGTTCCAAACAAACGTTCAAAATATGCTTCAGCAGATGCTTTTTGTGGAAGATATGAGAATATACCGCCACCATCATTATTAAGTAAAACAATATTTAAATTAATATTATTAATTTTAGCCATTAAAAGACCATTCATGTCATGGTAGAATGCTAAATCGCCGATTATCAAAGTGATTTTCTTGTGTACAGCCATTCCAATAGCAGTTGATACAACTCCATCGATACCATTTGCACCGCGATTAGCATATACTTCAACTTCACTATTATAAAGTAGATTATCGACATCGCGAACTGGCATACTGTTACTTACAAAAATAGCATCGTCTTTAGTTAATTTATCAATTAATATTTTTACAAATGCCGCTTCATCTGTTGCATTTGTCATATGTTTATCGATTGTATTTCTAGCCTGTGATTCAAGTGTTCGCCACATGTTTATCCAGTCTTTTCGATCGACAGCTGTTTCTTCGATAAGATTTCTAAAGAAATCATTTGCAGATATTTCATATGAAATACTCGGTGGCGTTGGAAATACATCTATCTTGTCATTATTCTGCACTAAAATTTGATATGCATTTGTGCGCTTAAGCCATTGATTTAATTTTTTTGAGATAACAGGTTTACCAACTCTTATTACGAAATCAACATCTAAGTCGAGACCTGCACGATAGTATAAATCATATGTCGTAATCACATTTGGATGATTATACTTACGTAATTGACTTAATGGATCTGCAAGTATAGGTATGTCATGCACGGTCGCATAAGTAAGTATTTGATCGATAGCTTGATGTTGCATATCACCAACTATTATTAACCCTTTTTTCTCTTTTAATATATGTCTGATGTCTTGAACATTAATATTTTTTTGATAATGCGGCAGCTTTTTAGAATAAGATGTTAGCCACTCTTGTCTTTCTAAGTTAGGTGTTAATGGTTCTCTAAATGGTAAATTAAAATGAATAGGACCTCTATGTGGACCATATAGATACTGACTTGCAATTTGCATTTGATAATAAATTGCGTCTAGCACGTAATCAGTACCATCTGCTACAGGCATATCAAATTGAAAATTAACATAATTTGCGAACATATTAACTTGATTAATTGCTTGTGGTGCCCCCACACTTCTTAATTCATGTGGACGATCACTTGTTAATACAATTAAAGGTATACGACTGATTTGGCTCTCTGCAATTGCTGGTGTATAATTTGCCGCCGCAGTGCCAGAGGTACATAAAATAGCTACAGGGCGTTCGCTACCTTTTATTAAGCCTAAAGCAAAAAACGCTGCACTACGTTCATCAGGATGTATCCATGTCTTAATATTAGGATGTGCTTCAAAAGCAATGGCCAATGGCGTTGATCTTGAGCCGGGACTAATTACAACTTCACGTACGCCATAGGCATATAACTCCGAAGCAAATGTATATACTTGTTTTGTTAGTGCGTCATTATGATTCATTCTTATCCACTACTCCTAAAGCATTCATCATCGGTGAAAATTTAACTGCAGTTTCAGCTAACTCACTATCAGGGTCAGAATCTTTTACGATACCACACCCTGCAAATAACGTGGTTTGATTTTGTTTTATTAACATTGAGCGTATTGCTACAATAAATTCACAATCATCATTCATGTCGATATAACCAACTGGTGCGCCATATAAGCCTCGTGTTCCAAATTCATTTTCTTCAATAAATTTAAGTGCTTCATTTTTAGGGTAGCCACCTAAAGCTGGTGTAGGATGCATTTCATCAATTAATCCTATAAAGGAATTGTTTTTTAACTGACCTTGAATTTGAGTATATAAATGATATAGATGGTCGTTTTTTAAAATATTAGGTGAATGATTATATTCAATATTATCAACATAAGGCGTTATGTCATCTAGAATACTTTTAACTACAAAATCATGTTCACCTAAATTCTTTTTATCTTTTAGAAATGCTTGTATATTTCTTTCATCTTCGTCTATGTCGTTAGATCGCTTAATTGTACCAGCTACAGCTTTTGTAGATAGAACACCGTCTTCTACTTTTAAAAGTTGTTCTGGCGTTTGTGAAAAGAATACAGATTGATTGGATTCTAAAATGAATAAATAGCTGTTTCTTTCACTTTGTAATGCTCGATTAAGCACATAAGGTATATTAATTGGTTTATCAAATTTAATCATACGACGTCTTGCAAGAACGATTTTTTTAGTTTCATCAAGCTGAGCAATCGCATCCCTAACGAGTTCTTTCCACTCATCAACATAGATATCTTCCATTCGTAAGATATTCCCCATTGTTTCAACAGGTTCAGCTTTAGCAATTTGAGTTTCTTCAAAGTAATTTACTACTTCTTTAAACTGTTCAATATCAAATTGGGCTCTTTCAACTGTATATGTCAGATAAGTAGTTTGTCCGATATTTGATATTAAAACTTGAGGTATCACAAAATGATTAATGCCAAATTCACGCCATTCATCATCAGATTTATGGCTAGAAAATTGAAATCCACCAATGACTTTCAAATGATGCTTTTCTATATCCGGGTGTACCAATTCAATATCTTTTTTAAATTTTTCCCACTCATGAAAGATCGATTGCTTATTATCAAAGTTATTTTTGAATCTTTGAACAGCATGATAGCCGAAAAATGAAGACGTATTATCATTTAAGCGAAAATAAAAGCGATCTCCTGCCTGAGATTCTGTTAAATTGAATAATTCATCAGGTGTAAGTTCTCTATCAATTTTCACTTCAACAGATACCCAGCTTTTGTTACTTTCATATATTGACTCAATAATGTCATCTTCCTTTATATTCGCAGCCATTCATTTCACTTCTTTCATTATCTATTTTTTCTCATTACAATATTGTATCATTTTTAACTATTTATGGTGGCATAATTGCTTAATCTTCTAGAGAAATATTTTACCTTGATTGACCTTTATTTACTATTCCTTTAAAATACATATGTTAAAAAAATACAATAAGAGGTAGATTAAATTATGGCAAATCAATATCAACAATATTCTACTGTTAGAAAATATTGGCATTTGATGCGACCTCATACTTTAACTGCTGCTGTTGTACCAGTTTTAGTTGGTACTTCAACTGCAAAACTTTTTTTATTAGGTAGTCAAGATAACATCAAATTCATGTTATTTATTGCAATGTTAATCGCTTGTTTACTTATCCAAGCTGCAACAAACATGTTTAATGAATACTATGACTTTAAAAAAGGTTTAGATGATCACACTTCCGTTGGTATCGGTGGTGCTATCGTAAGAAATGGTATGAGTCCAAAACTTGTCATGAATCTAGCAATTGCTTTTTATATCGTTGCTGCATTGCTTGGTATCTTTTTAGCAGCGAATAGTTCATTTTGGATCATTCCAGTAGGAATCGTCTGTATGGCAATTGGCTATTTATATACAGGTGGTCCAATGCCAATTTCTTGGACGCCTTTTGGTGAACTGTTTTCTGGTTTATTCATGGGTATGATTATTATTTTATTAGCGTTCTTCATACAAACTGGCAATATCAATAGCTTTGTGGTTTGGATTAGTATTCCAATAGTAATTACAATTGGTCTAATTAACATGGCTAATAATATACGCGACAGAGTCAAAGACCAAGCGAGTGGACGTAAAACTCTACCTATTTTATTAGGTAAACGCGCCTCAATTACATTTATGACAGTTATGTATATCATTGCATACGTTTTCGTTGTCTATACTGCATTATTTGTAGATGGTGGTTCACTATTTTATCTACTTGTCTTGTTATCATTCCCTATGCCAGTTAAAGCCATTCGGCGTTTCAAAAAGAATGATACACCTGCAAGTATGATGCCTGCTATGGCTGCAACTGGAAAAACAAACACAATTTTTGGTGTATTATACGCTTTAGGTATTTATATTAGTGCCCTATTAGGTGGCATTTAATATATCCTCAGATAAATTTAAAATATTTCATTGTAAGATGATACGGAGTGAGTCAATGAAACTAATTATAGTTTCTGTCTCCTCCGTTTTATTTTTTGCCTATGATGAATAGACCATATGTAAATATTGATGGCCATACAACTCTATATCCTCAGTCCATTTAAAACCTAAACGTTCGTATAATTTCTTAGCTCTTGGATTATCGTAGTCACAACTTAAGCTCCACTTTCTATCCGGGTATGTAGATATTAGATAATTAAATAATTTAGTTGCAATACCCTGTCCTCTATATTCCGAGAATGTTGCAACAGCCTCAATGTACCATTCATCATCTTTAGATTCTTTCAAAGGTAATGGCGTACCTATTGCTTTTATGTCCTCTTCCAACGGCAATTTATTCCATGCTGCTTCTAACTCTAATTCTTTATCACCCTTATATGCTATGATGCATCCTGCAACATGATTGTCTTGCTCATATACCCAAATGTTATTATAATTCGTTCTATAATTAATATTGACTATACTTTCTTCAATTGCATGAATAACACGTTCTTTAGTGATTTCTTGTACAATATCTAGTTCCATATCATGCCAAATGATATAACATAATTCCGCTATTTGCTTACTGTCGCTCGGACGTGCTTTTCTGATCAATTTACCATTCTCCTCTCCATAAATTTGTTAACTTTATTATATAAAATTTACAAATATTAATAAATTAATTGCAGCAAATTAAAACATTTTAATTGTAATTATAATCATTTTTTCAATCACCTCAGTAATATTTGATTTAATTTTTGAAATGCTTAAAATATGAGATTAAGGAGGTAACATAGTTATGAGAGTTAATAAAACATTATATGTATTATGTTCTTTATTTTTGGGTGGTGTCGGCATTCATAAATTTTACGCAGACAAAGTGTGGCAAGGCGTGCTTCATTTAGTGTTCTTTTGGACTACTATTCCAACCATTATTTCAATTATCCATGGTATTATCATAATCTTTACAACTAAAGCTGATGAAAATGGCTATATATTTATACCAAATAACCGCCATCCAAAAATTTAATCAGTAATTTTAGAAATTATCTTTAATAATGTGTAGAACGGGTAAACTCAAATAAACATAAAAAAAGGAGTAAGCTAGTATGAATATTATCAAACGCGTACTTAGAATTGTTATAACAGGATATTTAGTAAAATGGATTCGTAATAAAATTGAGGGAAAATCAAACGGTGGTCAAAAATAAAATATAAAAAGGTCTATTCGCTAACTTTGATTTAAGTAGTGAATAGACCTTTTATAATGAGTTACAGGATCCTAATTTACTCATTGAGAAATGCCTCCAGATTTTTATATTCATTAGTAAAGTTAATAAAATCTTCCTGGTTCTTATTAATCAACGCATCATCAATCAATTTCATTAACTGTTTCTTTCGTCCTTGACGAAGCGCCTCTTCAATGACTAGCTCAACGCCTAAATCATTAACTGTCGTTACAAAATCTTCTAGTGTCGTATTTTTGACATTCGTTTTGTGATTCATTGTAATCACTGCCTTTCTTTTTTTGTATAAGGATAGTATACAAGCTTATATTTTTTAAATCAATAGAATATTCTGACTTTTCGCAAAAAATAAGTGTAATTTTATATGTAATGATTACCTTGACAACATATAAAAATTTTATATAATAAATTTATATTATTAATCGTTGAGTTTTTAGCGCTTAATAATGATATAAATTTAAGGAGGTTAAGAGATGACAAATATTTCTCAAAGCCAAAATACTGTATATATTATTCGAAAAGGAGATATGATAATCAAACCCGTCATTGATGATTATGAGCAAACAAAAGGATCTGAAATATGGAAATATGATTCTACAATAGTTTCAAGCCCATTCAAAACTCAAAAAATCGTCGAACGCTCATGTAAATTTTATGGTAATAGCTATATTAGTAAGAAATCCGAAACACAACGAATTGCCGGCATTACTAGTAAACCACCTATTTTATTGACTCCTCTCTTCCCCACTTATTTTTTCCCTACGCATTCAGACCGTTTAGAAGAAAACATGTGGATTAATATGCATTATGTACATGAAATTAAGCCTCTTAAAAATCGAAAATGTAAAATTATTTTTGCAAATCATCAAACATTAACACTTAATGTTTCCTACCACAGTATTTGGCACCAATACTCTAACTGCATTTTTTATTATTACATGGTCGATAAACAATCTCGTATGAAGTCAAACAATCCAGAAATGCCAATTGATTATGAAAAAACGACTTTAAATATTTTCGAAGCACTTTCACATTATTCACTATTACAAGATAAATAGTTTTACGTTTAATTTTAAATCATACGGGACTTTTATATTAATATAGTGTAAATGTTCCGTATATTTTTTAAATATAATCCCTTGCAAATTTTAAGTTTATTGATATAATAATATTTGTGCTCATAGAGATACATTATATAAATACATATTATTCCGCAGTAGCTCAGTGGTAGAGCTATCGGCTGTTAACCGATCGGTCGTAGGTTCGAATCCTACCTGCGGAGCCATATGGAAACGTACTCAAGTTGGCTGAAGAGGCGCCCCTGCTAAGGGTGTAGGTCGCGAGAGCGGCGCGAGGGTTCGAATCCCTCCGTTTCCGTCATTTTAAACCCTCCATTTATTGGAGGGTTTTTTACATTTCTATTTTCCACTCATAAAATCTAATTTACTCCTTTTGCATTTTCAAATAAATTATCTATTAAATTATTAATTTACTCTTTAGCATTAATTTAATGTTAAAACTTACATTAATTTAAAATATTAAAACTTTAAAATTTAAAAATATTTCGTTCCATATGTCTAATTTATATAATATACTTATTTGTATAAAATATAAATTTTAAAGGAGAATGTTAAATAATGGCTGATCGACATTTTGAGAGCAATGAAGCGCAAAGACAATGGCAACAATTTCAAGATTACCAACAGCATAAGTCCAATAAGAAAAAAGGATGGTTATGGGGATGTGGTGGTTGTGGTGGTTGCCTAGTTTTATTAATCCTTATCATAATAGGAATATCAGCTTGTACTGCTTCTTTTAGTAATTCTAATAATAGTCTTAATTCTAATAATACTGAGCAACAAAGTTCAAATGATTCTGATGCTACTAGAGAACAAAAATCGGCTCTTAATAAAGCTAAGACATATTCTGATGTTATGCACATGTCTAAACAAGGTATTTATGATCAATTAACATCTGATGCAGGAGAAAAATTCCCAGAAGATGCTGCTCAATATGCAATTGATAATCTTAAAGTTGATTATAAGAAAAATGCTTTAGAAAAAGCTAAGGATTATGCAAATCAACAAGATATGTCTAATGATGCAATTTATGATCAACTCACTTCTAGCTACGGTGAAAAGTTCACGCAAGAAGAAGCGCAATATGCTATAGATCATTTAAATAAATAAAAATATAGCGGCTATAGGTTAAATCCTATATAGCCGCTTAGTTATATTAATAAGACATCAATTTTAAAATATCTTCTTTTTCAATAGCGCCGAAATAATGATAGAAATCAAACTCTTCCATTGCTTCTTTAATGTGATTGTAATCATGCAACACACCTACAAGTGCGTTCTCCAACTCTGTTACATCACCTTCACCAAAGAAATCTCCGAATATTCTAGCATGTTCAATTTTGCCTTTTTTAACATCAAATTTGACTTGTACAAATCCTTTTTCAAATTTTTCATCGCGTTCAAAATTATACTTAGGATTTCGACCGTAGTTCCATTCCCAGGTACGGTATTTCTCATTACTTAATGCTTCTATATTCTTCCAATCTTCGTCTGTTAACTTATATTCTTCAACTTCATGTTCACCAAAAATTGTTTTTAGAATGATTTGTTTAAAGTCATCAATTGAAATCGATTCTTCTAAAAATTCATCGATATTTGCTACACGCTTACGCACTGACTTAACACCTTTAGATTGAATTTTTTTAGGATTAACTTTCAATGCATTTTGTACTTCTCCCAAGTCACTATTTAACATTAATGTACCGTGACTAAACATTCTATCTTTAACTTTAACCATGGCATTCCCTGAAATTTTAGCTTGCCCTACTTGAATATCATTACGACCAGTCATTTCAGCATCTACACCCATTGATTGAAGTGCTTGTACAATTGGCTCTGTAAACTTTTTAAAATTATGGAAGCTATTACCGTCATCATCTGTAATAAAACTAAAATTTAGATTTCCTTGGTCATGATATACAGCGCCACCACCTGAAATACGGCGTACAACATGTATGTTATTTTCATCTACATATTGTTTATTAACCTCTTCTATAGTATTTTGATTTTTTCCGACAATGATAGACGGTCCATTTACATAAAATAGAAAGTAACTGTCATCCGAAGGTAAATGTTTTAACACGTACTCTTCCATGGCAAGGTTAATTGTAGGATCAATAATATTATTATTGCTTACAAATTTCATCTATATCTCTCCTTTGACTCTCTCGTATATGCCCTTAGTTTAGTTATGCCTTATATTTAGTTATTTTGCCAATTATTTACTCAAATTTGACATTATTTTCATAATTAAAATATTATTTGCCATTTTTAGCATATATTTGTTTATTATTATGCAAATTTTTAGTACAATATAGCCTAGTTATGAATTTAGGAGGACTCCGTATGACTGTTGCAGAAGTAGGAAATATCGTAGAATTTTATGACGGTTTAAGAGGCCGTGTTGAGAAAATTAATGACAATTCAGTTATTGTAGACTTAACAATTATGGATAACTTCAATGAATTAGACTTACCAGAAAAAACAGTTATTAATCATAGACGATATACTATCGTTGAATAAGAAGGTATACATTAAAATGAAAAATATATCAAAAGCTTTAATTTGGTTTATAGCAAGTTTCATTGTATTCCATTTGATTTTATTTGTTATGTGGGGAGAGCATCAAGAATACTGGTATCTATACACTGGTATTATGTTAATTGCAGGCATTAGTTATGTATTTTACCAAAGGGACATAGAATCTAAAAGACTTTTAACTTCTATCGGAGTTGGTATCGCTACAGGTATCGTCTTGGTTATAATACAATTAATTTTTTCATTACTTTCACCACAAATAACATATGCAGAACTTATTAAAGAATTATCAAGAACAGGTGTTTATTTCAAATGGCAAATGTTAGTGACGTTAATTTTTGTAATTCCTTGTCATGAGTTATACATGAGAACTGTTTTGCAAAAAGAACTGACTCAATTTAAATTGCCTACTTGGTTAATCATCTTGATTACTGCATTATGTTCTAGTTCTTTATTTATTTATTTAGATAAATGGTGGATAGTAGCATTTATTTTTGTAGCTCAATTAGTATTATCATTGAGTTATCAATATACGCGTCGCATCGTAACTACCTCTTTAGGACAAATTGTGGCAATTATACTATTATTAATATTTCATGGATAAAAAACTTTTCTTAGTTTTAACTAAGAAAAGTTTTTTTGAAGTAAGTTACAATTTAAATACGTTTACTTATATGAGTACTATTTTTAATACGTTACTGAAAAATTAGAGTCCAACTTTAAATAATAATTAGGTTGATTTAGCTTTTCAGCGATAAGTGAACTCATCGGTCGATCATATGTGGAATGAAGTATTGATTCATCTTCCAAGTATTGACGATAATTTCTATAACAATAATCTGTCATTGTAACTCTATACTTTTCATCTAACTCAATATTTTTTATATTAACTCTATCAAAACGAGGCGCTAACATATCTACCTCATAATCAAATCCTTGCCACAATGTACATAATGTTTCATCAATAATAGTCATACTTAATTGATCTTGCTCAAATTGAATATAAGAATAAGTATATTCAAGCATCTTTTTAATTTGATGGCCTCTAAGTGTTATATCTATTGCTTTATCAGGATGTGGATAAGCATTATAGACACCCTCATTAGTCACTATACCTTTTAATCCCTTTTCGCCATTTTTAGGCACGTTAATACAAGTAATATTATTCTCATAGGCTAAATGTAGACTATCATGTAATAATTGTATAAATGGGTGTGGACTACTTAGTAAGTCTTCCAAGCCATTAACTTGTAAATCGACTTTATTCTCTGAAACAATATCCTTTGACCAATGTTCTAAGGCTTTACGATCATAATACGTTGTCTCAAGTAATTCCTGATCTTCTGGATACTCACTTAAATTAATTACTGTAGATTCAATATCTTCTTTTTCGAACGAGTTCGTACGTTTTTTAAATTTAATTTTGACGTGTACTAACTCTTGAGCATCTTGTCCTGCTTGAACATACACTGTTTCAAAATCATTACCTATAATCGTTTGATGCTGGTGCGCTGTTATCATTAAATCGATCACACCTATTTCCTTCATTATTTTTTCCGCTTCATGAGAACCTTTTCTATGTCTTGTATTCGTTTGATTTATTTTATATAGTCCTCCATGATAGATTACAATTAAGAAGTCAGGATGTTCACTTTCATGTATATATCTAATCCAGCGTTTAGCAGATAATAGTGCTTTTTCAATACTAACCTCTTTCTCCATTTCAGCGAATTCGTTTTTCATTAATCCATCTGCAGTTAAACCTACAATTGCGATTCGAACATTATCGTATTCTTTAATTATATAAGGTGTTGAGAAGTATGGTTCCTTTGTTAATGCAAATTCTATATTCGCAGATAACCATTGAAACCTTGATAGTGATACTGCTTTAGTCAAAAATGATAATCCAAATTTAAAATCATCCGGACTTATACCACTAGCATCATACTGCATAGCATTCATTAATTTAATCATAGGATGACGTTTATAGGGTGCGACAATAGCATAATAATGCGCAGCCAATGAGCCAGCTACACTTCCCCCACTATCTAATAAAATGACTTTATCATTGTTTTCTCTAATATTTTTAACATAGGTACCAGCACGATATATATTTGATCCAAAATCTCCATTCATAAAATGACTATGCATATCGGATGTTGCCAAGATATCTATATTTATATGTTCATTTTTCTCCAATTTACACACCCCTTATTTAAAGCTAGTTTAACATTTATTAATCTGTAGTTGCTATTTATTTCTAATCAAAAAAGCATTCTCAGAATTAATAATTTCTGTGAATGCTAATCTATTTAACCAATTTGAACACGTTCTTTAGGATAATGGTATTTATCCGGTTCTTTACGTCCAGCTATCATAATAATAAATGAAATTAAACCAACACGACCTATAAACATTAATATCATTAGTATTACTTTAGTAAGTCCACTAATATCGTCTGTAACACCTAAAGATAGACCACATGTTCCAAAGGCTGACATGACTTCAAAGAATACTTGTAGAAATGTTAAATTTGTTTTTTCAGTAGCGAGAATAACAATCATACTTACGAAAGTTAGAATTGACGCCATAGTAAATACGGCGAATGAACGTTGAATATCAACTACATGTATTTCTCTATTGAATACTTTTATAGCTGTTTTTTCAGCATTATTATTAAAATTAATTACAAAGAGAATTAGTATCGCAAATGTAGTTGTACGTATACCACCACCAACTGAACTTGGAGATGAACCAATAAACATGAGGATACTCATAATTACATTCGTTGCATCACTAAAGTTTGTTACATCAATGGTTTGTAATCCAGCACTACGTGTTGTTGCAGATTGAAATAATGAATAAAATAAGGATTGATGCCAACTTAATCCTTTAAAAGCATGGTGATGTTCTAATGCTAATATGGCTAAAACACCAAAAACAAATAAAAATAGATATGTGCATGTAGTTATTTTGGTAAATAGTGAAAATCTAAAATGACTGACTCTATTCCTTACATATGCTCTGATTTCAAGTAATACAGGAAATCCTATTGATCCTAATACGATTAGAAACATGACAATCGTTTGAACAAAATAATCCTTAGCGTAAGGTATTAATGATTGCCCTGTGATATCTAGTCCACCGTTAGTTGTAGCAGAGACAGACACAAATAAACCTTGCATGAGTGCATTTTTTAAATCTGGATTATCTCTATAGAAATAAAAAGCTAATAACAATGCACCTATAAGTTCTATTGTTAATATCGTTTTGATGATTTCTAATATCAGCTTAACGGTTCCACTCATTGTATCTTTATTATTATCTAACATAATTAATTGGCGTTCGCGGATACCTATATGTTTCCCTAACACAACCCATAGTACTGTACCAATCGCCATGACGCCAATACCGCCTATATTAAGTATGATTAATATAATAATTTGGCCAAATGTTGAATATGTATCTACTATGTTAACGGGAGATAGTCCAGTAACACTAATCCCTGATACAGCAACGAATAGCGTATCGATTGGGCTAACATCAACACCATGTTTATGCACAAATGGGAGGTTTAATAATAAAAAAGCGACAACTATGGCTATCAAATAATATAAAACTATCCCCTGTTGAGGGCTAGATTTTTTAAATAACTTACTGAAAATAGACACTCATTTGTCACCTCAACATTATTTCAATTTTATTTTTATATCTTGAGATTTTCCTTCTCTATAAATTTCAGCCGACAATGTTTTTAAGTCTTGTCTATGATTAAAAATTATTTGTCTATACTGTAAATTATTTTGAATTGATTTACTATCTAATTCTACAACTACATCACCAATTTTTAAACCTGATTTTTTACCTAAACCATTTTCTTTTAACATTTCTACTACGATTCCGTTTTGAACATCTTCGGGCACTTTTAATAAATTTCTTTCATAAGGTAATAAATCTGAAACATTTTTAATTCCAATACCAGTATTAGGATATTGAATTTCACCATTTTTCTCTAATTCCTCAGCAATTTCTCGTGCATCATCAATTGGAATTGCAAAGCCCATGCCTTCAATATTAGGCATATTTATTTTTAACGATACTAAGCCTACTAATTCTCCAACTCTATTGACGACAGCACCTCCTGAATTACCTGGGTTAACTGAAGCATCAATTTGAAATGTATTAACCAATTCATCATTCTTATTATCTTTATCGAAGTCGACAGGTACTGCCCTATTTAATCCGGAAATAATACCTTTCGTCACTGTATTTTTAAAATCATTTCCAAGTGGATTACCAACAACTAGGATGGATTCACCTAGCTTTAAATGTTTTGAATGACCTATTTTAATTGGCTGCACGTTTTTATTTTTTATCGTTGCTTTAAGCACTGCAATATCTGACCACATATCTCTCCCAACAACTGTAGCAGTAGCTGTTTTATCATCATCATATGTAATGTTTACTCTTTTATTACTTCCAACTATATGTGTATTGGTTAAAATAAAAAAAGTATCGTCTACAGCTTTGTAGACGACACCTGAACCAACTTCATTATTTGAGTTTGTATTTGTTTTATCAATTGTTTGTGTTGTTATGTTCTTAGGTGTGTCATTCTCAATTGTTACCACTGATTTAACAGCTGTTTCTGCATTCTTCATTGTTGTTGTGTATTTCGTATCATTGTTACTACTTTGTTCAATACTACTATTTTGATTAATCGTTGAGATAATTGCACTAATTAGTATAACAATTAATATGATTGCAACTACTATGACTATTTTAAGCCAATGCAATTTTAAAAAGTCTTTTACTTTGTCCATCGTATCATTGCTCTTAGGCTTATCTTCTGAGTGTTCATTTTCTTCTGACTTATTAGAATGAGCTAAATTTTGACTAGATGCACTCTTTATGTCTTGATTATCTTCAACTTCATTGCTTTTATCTTTAGTATGTGAATTTAATTCCTGGTTAGAATTTTCATTAGAACTTGCTTTTTGTTCCTTTTGTTCAATTTTTCGACTTTCATTTATTTCTAAAACGTCTTTCGATGATGATTTAGTCTCTTTTTGTTTTTTAGTTTGTTCACTTTTATCAAGATGATTAACTTCACTTATATTAATATTAACTTGTTGTTTTCCTTTATTCTTTTCAACTCTACTATATTTGGGTTCTATTTCAGCATGTTTGGAAGGAGTAAAATTATTGTCTTCTTTCTCTTGTTTTTCCACTTCGTCAGTAGGTTTAGTTACCTTATCATTATTTTCTTTATGTTCATTTTTTAGTTGTTGCTCTTCAGGTAGTGTTAAATGATGCGTGTTAGTATCATTTAATTCTTGATCAGATTCATTATCAGATCGTAATTTAGCTAGATGTTGTTGCTGGTGAATTTCTTCTTGTGTTAATTTCTCAATTCTTGCTTTTCGCATGTTATCTTTAACACGTTCTTCATTAACTTTTGCTTGTTCTTGCTCTTTTTTGGCAAGTCTCTCACGTTGTTCTCTCTCACGTTCTAATCGTTCTTCGCGTTCTTCATTATGGAAATACTCATGTCGTTTTCGACGATACTGTTCACGTGGTATTACGTGTTTTTTATCATTATCCAAAGGTGTCCACTCCTATCGACTAACTCACAATCTATCATGCTAACGTTAAATTATGTTTTGTGGTTGTGGCATTATTTAATTTATTCATTAACTAAAGTTTAATATCAATATCGCCAATTAGCAATGAATTGAAGGTTCAAAATTGAATTTTTCTTATCAAATCACTAAATTGCACAATTTATAATAATAAAGCCTTTTAAACTTGATGATACACATCAAATCTAAAAGGCTCGAATCACTTATTTAATACTATTTATTGGCTTTCTTCTTGTTGCTACGTACTGACGTTAACCAACCGATTACGACTAAAAGAATCATAACTGTCCAGAAGATAGCTTGCCATAATGTACTATGAGGGAAATCTTCAGGTAAAATACCTATATCTTCATGAGCAAGTACTATAACAACTAATTTAATACCTACCCAACCTACAATTGCGAAGGCAGCTCCTTCTAATCCAGGATATTTATTTAGTAAGTCAACAAACCATGTAGCGGCAAAACGCATTAGAATAACACCGATCATTCCGCCAATAAACATTACTGAGAATTGACCTAGGTCCATGCCACCAAAATGAATGCCAACTTCAGGTAATGTTACAGCAATTGCCATCGCTGCTAACATTGAGTCAATTGCAAAAGCTATATCTGCAAATTCAACTTTTAAAACAGTGCCCCAAAATTGCATAGGTCCGACTTTTTTCTCTACGCCAGACTCGTCAAAATGATGGTCGTCACCCTCAGGTTGATCTTCATGTTTTTTGTGGAAGAATTGCCAGAGATTTCTTATTGACATAAAAATTAAATACGCGGCACCAAGTGCTTGGATAAACCAGAAATTTGCGATAATACTAATTAAGAATAAGGCAAGAAAACGGAATACAAATGCACCTAGCAAACCATAAAATAACGCTTTTTTACGTTGTTCAGGTGGTAAATGTTTTACCATAACAGCCATTACAACCGCATTATCAGCTGCTAATAGCCCTTCTAAAAATACAAGAACGAGAATTACCCATAGGTAAGGTAAAATTAAACTCGGATCCATAGTGGACAGCTCCTTTTTGTTTTAATACAAATAAAGAGACCTATGCTAAATAATAGCAAAGGTCTCACTTAGCAAATAAATGCCCACTTTACCGGAAGATAATACTTCGTAATGACGATAAAGCGCTAACCATCAAGTAGTTAATGGTCTTCAAGTTACTCCCCTCTGACAGATTGTCATAGGTATTCATTTGTTAAGTGTATTATACACTATACTTAATATAAATAAACAATTAACGTTTAACAAATTGTCTATTTAAAGAGATATTTTTAAATACCCATTATTTTCAATCATAATCTTATAAAAGACTATACAATTTAATTTCTGAGAATTTTTCTTCGAACCAGCGTGTTGCAAATTCATTTTCGAATAAAAAGACGAAATTATCATATCTATCTTTCACTAATATTGAACGAGACGTGTTCATTTTATCTTGAATATCATCTTCGTTTTCAATCCAACGCGCAATTTTTCTACCAACAGGTTCCATAACAACATCAACGTTATATTCGTTTTTTATTCGATGTTCAAACACTTCAAATTGTAATTGACCAACGGCACCTAAAATAATTTGATTAGTGTGAAGCGTTTTATAATATTGGATTGCTCCCTCTTGAACAAGCTGTTCAATTCCTTTATGGAAATGTTTTTGCTTCATTACGTTTTTAGCTGAAACTTTCATAAATATTTCCGGTGTGAATTGAGGTAAATCTTGGAAACTATATTTTTGCTTGCCACCAACTAAAGTATCTCCAATTTGATAATTACCTGTATCATATAAACCAATGATGTCTCCAGCTACTGCATGGTTAACAGTTTCTTTATCGTCAGCCATAAATGATGTTGAACGCGTAATTTTTTGTTTTTTGCTCGTACGTTGTAATGTTACATCCATACCACGTTCGAATGCACCGCTAACAACACGCATAAATGCAATTCTATCACGATGTTTAGGGTCCATATTAGCTTGAATTTTGAAAATAAATCCAGAAAATTCATCATCAAATGGGCTTACTTCAACTTCTTCATTTGTCTGACGTGCATTAGGCATCGGTGCATGATCAACATATGCATTCAAGAAGTTTTGAACACCGAAGTTAGCTAATGCAGAACCAAAGAATACGGGTGTTAATTCACCATTTAATAGCGCATCATTATCAAATTCTTCACCTGCTTCTTCTACAAGCATAAATTCTTCGATAGCTTGAGCAAATGCACTGTCATTACGAATAGCATGCTCTTCTTGTAGTTCATAATCATCATCTAAATGTAAAACATTTTCTTCATCTCTAAATGGCTCTATAGATTTAGACTCACGATCGATAATACCAAAGAAATTTTGACCCATACCAATTGGCCAGTTCATAGGGTAAGTATCAATGTTTAATGTTTCTTCAATCTCATCTAATAATTCAAATGGCTCTTTACCTACGCGGTCCAATTTATTAATGAATGTAAAAATTGGAATTCCTCTCATTTTACAAACTTTAAATAGCTTTAAAGTTTGAGGTTCAATACCTTTAGCACAGTCAATAACCATCACTGCACTATCTACTGCCATTAAAGTACGATAAGTATCTTCTGAGAAATCTTCGTGTCCTGGTGTATCTAATATATTAATTTTGTAATCATCATAGTCAAATTGCATCACTGAACTCGTTACTGAAATACCACGTTCTTGCTCCACTTTCATCCAGTCACTAGTTGCAAATTTACCTGTTTTTTTACCTTTAACTGTACCCGCTTCTCTAATTGCACCACTAAAATATAATAACTTCTCAGTCAGTGTCGTTTTACCAGCATCCGGGTGAGATATTATGGCAAACGTTTTTCTTGATTCAACTTCTTCTTTTAAACTCATCTATTAATCTCCTTTAAAATCATTCACAATCCAGTTTGTTAAATTCGAAGCAATTTTGTTTGCTTCATTTTCCTCGATAAAAGCAAATAATTGCATTACCAATTCTTCCTTAACCTCATTACTGTCCATATCCAAATCAAGTTCTATTGACCAAAATATATCTGGAATAGCCAACATGATTTGATTTTTATCTTCAATTATATAAAAGTAAACATTAACAATTTCGTCATTTATAGATAATTGTTTAATTTTCACTTGGGCCACCGCCAAATTTTTTGTATGCCGCTTCAAGTCCAATTAAATCATCTCTATGTGGCACTTTAATATGTCCAGGCATGATTTGATATGGTTCTCTTCCTTTAGAAGCTAATACAACTGTATCGCCCGGTACAGCTATATCAATGGCATGTTTGATCCCTTCAGCTCTGTCATCAAATTCAACATAACGATCATGAGTTGCGCCTTTTGCTAGTTCAGCAGTCAACATTTTTGGATTATCATTAGCAGGATTATCTGGCGTAAATATTACGTAATCTGCTCTACAAGCTACTGCGCCCATTTCAGGTGTTTTAGTTAAGTCACGTTCTCCAGCCATTCCAATTAAAAAGATTAATTTTTGTTTCACGAAGGGTTTTACTGCATCTATAAGTTTATTCATTCCGTCAGCAGTATGCGCATAGTCAATAATTAAATCAATTGGTAGCGAAGGATCTAGAACTTCCAAACGCCCTTCAACTGGCTCTAAATTCTCAACTACTCTGACGATATCTTCCATAGATATTCCTTTACTCCAGACGGCAATCATGGCAGCCATAATATTTGAAATATTAAATTTACCTACATATGGTGTTTTAACACTGTATGTACCTATAGGCGTATCGAAATCAAATTGAACACCTTGTAAAGATTCTTGAATATTTTTAGCCATAAATTGAGCGTCATGGTCTATTCCATATGTAAATATTTCATATGGTGTAACTGATGCTAAATATTTGGAGAAATCATCATCATTATTTAAAACTGCATATTTCTCTTTCGATAAGTCTTCTCCCAGTTGACTAAATAACAATGATTTAGCATGTCCATAGGCTTCCATTGTGCCATGAAAATCTAAATGGTCTTGAGTTAAATTTGAGAATATCGCAACATCAAATTCTACACCTCTTAATCGCCCTAGTGATAAACCGTGACTAGATACTTCCATAGTCATAGCTTCCGCATTTTCATCAACCGCTTGCTTAATCTTTTTAGTTAAAGACACTGTTTCTGGTGTTGTATTGGCACCTTTAGTTTTATGTTCATTTATTTGGAAACCATTTGTTCCTAAATATGCGCTTCCTTTACCTAAACCTCTATAAATAAGATGAATCATAGTAGCAATTGAAGTTTTGCCATTAGTGCCTGTTACACCTATTGTAGTTAATTGATGGCTAGGATAATCATATAAAGTATGTGCTAACAGGCTAGCAACTCTTAATGTATCTGGTACGATAACCTGCGTCACGTCACTGTTAATGTCTTGTTGATGGTTAACCACAATGACTTTTGCACCTTGATCAACAACATTTTGACAAAATTTATGGCTATCAACTGTATAGCCTTTTGATGCGACGAATATACTCCCTTCACTAGCGGTACGTGAATCTGTAGTGATATCAGTAACATTTATATCTAAAGTACCTATTACTTGTTTAACTCGTATTTTTTCGAACAACTCATTCGCATTCAAAATGTATCGCTCCTTTTTTTACAATAATTTTATTATACACGTTTTGAAGTTGTTGATAAATTTATAATCATTAAAATATTGATTAGATTTAATACGAACTTGATATGTTTTACACCTCAAACTAAAGATTTCATTAATATAATTGAAGGAATTATTAATTAATAGTTAATTATTTTAAAATTTCCTATATATATCACTTTAATTCAATACTTTTAAATCTATTAATGCTAGGATAGTTATATAAAGATGATGTTAAATTCCTTAATATGCTATAATGCACTATAAATGAATTTTATACTTTCAAAAAAGGGTATATATATTATGATAACTATGCAAGTATGTTTATTGCTACTATAGTTAAATCAGAATGCGTTATTGCGTGTTTTAAATTTAAATTAATGGAGGGTGACTATTAATGGTTACTCAAAATAAAAAGATATTGATTATTACCGGCTCATTTGGAAATGGACATTTACAAGTGACACAAAGTGTTGTTAATCAACTCAATGAAATGAACTTGTCTCATCTATCAGTTATTGAGCATGATTTGTTTATGGAAGCACACCCAATCTTAACTTCTATTTGCAAAAAATGGTATATCAATAGCTTTAAGTATTTTAGAAATATGTATAAAAACTTTTATTATAGTCGCCCTGATGAATTAGATAAATGTTTTTATAAATATTATGGATTAAATAAATTAATCAATCTACTACTTAAAGAAAAACCAGACTTAATCTTATTGACATTCCCTACTCCAGTAATGTCAGTGCTAACAGAGCAATTTAACATAAATATTCCAATCGCAACTGTTATGACAGATTACCGTCTACAAAAAAACTGGATAACGCCTAACTCTCATAGATATTATGTAGCTACTGACGATACCAAACGTGATTTCGTAAATGTTGGTATCCCTGCTTCTGATATAAAAGTGACTGGAATACCTATTTCCGATAAATTTGAATCTGACATCGATAAAGTTGCTTGGTTGAAGAAACATAATTTAAATCCTGATAAACCAACTATTCTGATGTCTGCCGGGGCATTTGGTGTATCAAAAGGATTTGACTATATGATTGATAACATCCTTCAGAAAAGTCCACAATCACAAATCGTAATGGTTTGTGGTCGTAGCAAAGGGTTAAAACGTACTTTAGAAATGCAATTTAAATCATATGACAATGTCCTTATTCTAGGATATACAAAACATATGAATGAATGGATGGCATCAAGTCAACTTATGATTACAAAACCAGGTGGCATAACGATTTCCGAAGGTTTAACACGTAGTTTACCAATGATCTTCTTGAATCCGGCTCCAGGTCAAGAGCTTGAAAATGCATTATATTTCCAAGATAAATCATATGGCAAAATCGCGAATACACCTGAAGAAGCTATAGATATTGTTTCTGATTTAACAAATCACGAGTACCGCTTACAAGCTATGACTAATAAAATGACTGAAGAAAAGGTTAACCATTCAACTTATAGACTATGTACCGATTTATTAAATATCTTAGACAGTTCATCACAACAACAAGAAATATATGGAAAGGTTCCTTTATATGCCAGATTCTTCGTTAAGTAATAAAGGAATTAGTAAGAACTTCAAGATAATGCTCGTTATTTTGTTCTTAATGGAGTTTGCACGGGGAATGTATGTATTAAGTTACGTTAATTATTTACCAACCGTTACCTCTATTGCTGTTGCAGTGACTTCAGCGGCATTATCAATTCACTTTATATCCGATGCGGCAACGAATTTTGTCATCGGATTTCTTTTGAAAAAATTTGGTACTAAGCTAGTATTAACCTTAGGTTTTTTATTAGCTTTTATTAGTTTATTCTTAGTCATTTGGTTCCCAACTAATCCAATAGTTATCATTTTGAGTGCTATCATGTTGGGTATTGCTGTTAGTCCTATATGGGTTATCATGTTATCTAGTGTAGAGGAAGCACAACGTGGTAAACAAATGGGCTATGTTTACTTTGCTTGGTTATTAGGATTACTCGTAGGATGGGCATTTATGAATGTTCTAGTTAAATTACATCCTACTCGATTTGCATTTATGATGTCACTTGTTGTAGTCATTGCATGGGTATTGTATTATTTTGTTGATATTAAATTAACAAATTACAATACTAAACCTGTTAGTGAACAATTAGAACAAATCGTTAATGTTATGAAACGTCACTTAGTGTTATTCCCTGGTATTTTATTACAAGGTGCTTCTATTTCAGCATTACTACCTATACTACCTACATATGCTACAAAGGTAGTAGGCGTAAGTACTATTGAGTACACCATTGCCATCGCTATAGGTGGCGCCGGTTGTGCCTTTGCAATGTTATTTTTATCTAAGATTATTGATAAAAATAGTAACGGCTTTATGTATGCAGTTATTTTTACAGGCTTTATACTATTCACAGCGTTTATCTTTGGTTTATCTTTAGTAACAAATATCCTTATCGTTTGGATTGTAGCGATATTTATAGGTTTAATGTATGGGATATTATTGCCTGCATGGAATACATTTATGGCAGGGCAAATTGAACCCGCTGAACAAGAAGAAACTTGGGGCGTATTTAATAGTGTTCAAGGATTTGGTTCTATGATAGGTCCTTTATTTGGAGGCTTAATCGCTCAGTTTTCTAATGGTTTAAATAATACATTTTATTTTTCTGCAACAATCTTTTTAGTATTAGCGATATTCTACGGTGTTTATTTTGTAAAGTATCGAGGCAAAGCAAATCGTTTCTAATAAAAAGTAGATAAAATACTAAAAATCTAGTTAATGTACATCATACATTGTACATTAGCTAGATTTTTATTTTACATATTATTTAATTTTACGCTAACTTGAAAGAATCAATCACTTTCCATTTATCCTCTTCTTCGTCATAGCGTAATAATGATAGTTCTTCAATTTTTTCTTTAAGGTCTACCCCTACTAATTCTACTTGACCAAATATATCCTCGAATTCTTGGCTTGTTAAACCTTGAGCAATCGTAAAGTGTGGCACGAATGGATGCTCAGCTTCACCATGAAAATCTTCAGTATTAAATAAATTGAAAAGTTGTTCTAATTCATCAGTTTTAGCAACTTTAAAATAAATTACATTGTTAGTTGGTTTAAAGCTTGAAGCTTTTGTAGCATGAACATCTACAGGTCCAAAACCTTCTAATCTTTTTTTAACTTCTTCTTTTACTGAATCTAATTCATCATCATTGATTTCAAAGTGTGATTTGATCGTAATATGAGGCATGATACGTGCATACTCAGTATCATAACGTTTACGATAACCATTCACTTCATCTTGAAATGATTTTGACGGAATTAATGCTAATCCTATATTCATTGAAATTCCTCCTTTGTTTAACATATTACTATTATAGCAAAATTCTATATATTACGTTATTAGTTAGCAGAATTTTTTGAAAATGTTTACATTATCTAAACATTTTATTTCGTAGTATTGTACATTTAATTATCTCAATTAAATCTTAGCATTGATGATACTATTAAAAATACAAGTAATTAAACTTCATTTGACTCTTGTGTAATTACTTCATCGCTTAAATAATATTTAAGTATGTCTGATAATAGCGGTTTCCAAGATTTCCAGTTATGTCCACCCTCAAATTCTAAATAATGATATGTGAGCTCTTTGTCTTTAATGACTGTTGCTAAATCTCTATTTGGTGTTAAAAAGTTTGCACGTTCTCCAGTTGTTGGCAAAGCAAAATCTTCTTCTTCTAAACCAATAGCGTGCCAAATAGACAATTCACTATATTGTATACACTTATTAAATTTATCTATTACAATTTCATCTGAATGCGGGCTAAGCATTGCTACTTGACTGAAAATAGTTGGGTAAGTCAATGCGGTTAAAAGTGCTATACTACCAGCAAGACTATCTCCTATTAAAATTCTGGCATTACCTACTTTATAAGTTGGAAACGTCTTATCAATAAATGGCAGCAATTCTTTACCAATAGCTTGTACGGTTTTATGACTTCTAGTACCCTGTGGATGAAATTCTTCTCTACGTTTATCAACATCTTCATAATGAAATCCAACTATAATGGCTCGTTGAATTTCATCTTCTCTTCTCAACCGTTCATATTCACGTTGAAGTCTTCCAAATCTTAAAAAATCTAGCCCGTCAAAACATATAATGACTTGATACTTAAATAATTCAGAGTAATCTTCAGGCAAATATACTGATAATGTAACATCTCTTTCTAAGATATTACTATGTAATATATATTTATTAATTTTGCCTGATTTGAAATTCGACATAATATTGACGCCCCCTAAATAGAATATACTTATTGTATCAAGATAATGATGACTTTTAAATCTCTGATAAAAATCTAATGTTTCATACTCACGAAATTTGGTAATTTATACATAGTTATAACACTTTTTTCAAAATGTAGCTCTATATTTATTAATTACAATATTAAATATGAACTTCATTAATCTCAGTGTATCTCTCTAGAAGTCAAAATTTCCCTTTTTAACGCGTCTTAATTGATATATACTAATTAAATAATGATCAAATGAAAATAGGAGGACGTAAGCTTATGCTTAACAAAGTTTGGTTCCGAACAGGAATTGCCCTAGTTATCTTGTTCGTGCTAATTAAATTGTTTATGGAAGTACAAAGTGTTTTTGCACCTATTGTAACCATTATCGGTTCTGTATTTCTTCCATTTATGATTAGCGGATTTTTATTCTATATCTGCTTACCTTTCCAAAGTATTCTTGAAAAGTGGGGTTTCCCGCGTTGGGCAAGTATCACTACAATTTTTATTGGTTTAATTGCTATTATTGCTATCGTAGTCGCATTTATAGCACCAATTATTATCTCTAACGTGAATAGTTTAATCAAAGCAACACCATCACTGCAAAAAGAAGCTGAACAAATTGTTAACTTCTCACTTACGCAAATGGATAAACTTCCAAGCGATGTAACAGATAGAATTAATTCTGCTGTAAAATCAATTGGTGATAGTATGACTGGAATTTTGGCTAATTCATTTACATACTTAACGTCATTTATTTCAACTGTCTTCTTACTTATCATGGTACCGTTCTTCTTAATTTACATGTTAAAAGATCATGAAAAATTTATTCCTGCTCTTGCTAAATTTTTCAAGGGAGAACGTAAAGTATTTGTAGTCGACTTAATGAAAGATTTAAACTTCACATTAAAATCATACATTCAAGGACAAGTGACTGTAAGTGTTATTTTAGGTGTCATTTTATATATTGGTTATACCATTATTGGTTTACCATATACACCTTTATTAGTACTATTTGCTGGTGTAGCTAACCTAATACCTTTCTTAGGACCATGGTTATCATTTGCACCTGCAGCTGTGCTCGGTATCATAGATAGTCCTACTACATTTATTTGGGTTTGTGTTGTTACATTAATCGCTCAACAACTTGAGGGTAATGTGATTACACCAAATGTTATGAGTAAATCTTTAAGTATTCACCCACTTACAATAATTGTTGTTATTTTAGCCGCAGGAGATTTAGGTGGTTTCACACTTATTTTAATTGCCGTACCACTCTATGCAGTACTTAAGACTATTGCGAGCAATGTCTTTAAATATCGTCAACGCATTATTGATAAAGCTAATAGCGACGTTAAAGACTAGATTAATATAAATTTAAAAAACGTTTCAGGAGTGAACTTGAATTTACAATGCATTCAAGTTCACTTCTTTTTGTAAACAAAAAAACTTGGTGCTATACACACCAAGTAATTGAATTAATTTATTATTTTATTGCGTGGAAACCACTATCTACATGGATATTCTCACCAGTTACGCCACTTGAGAAATCACTCAATAAGTAAGCAGCTGTTTTACCTACTTCTTCTTGATCCACGTTTCGTCTTAATGGTGCACGTTCTTCAATTTCTTTAAGGATTGTGTTGAAACCACCAACACCTTTAGCACTTAATGTACGAATTGGACCAGCAGAAATAGCATTTACTCGAATGTTGTCTGGGCCTAAATCATAAGCTAAATATTTAACATTAGCTTCTAAACTTGCTTTAGCTACACCCATTACATTATAGTTTTGAACGGCAAATTCACCACCAAGGTATGTTGTTGCAACAATACTACCACCGTTTGGCATTATTTTCTTCGCTTCGTGCGCAACAATTGTTAATGAATATGAACTGATATCTTGCGCAAGTAAGAAACCTTCACGTGATGTTTCAGAGAAACGTCCACGTAAGTCTTCAATATTTGCAAATGCGATAGAGTGATAAACGCCATCAATATTGCCTACTTCTTCGCCAATTTTAGCGAAACCATTTACTACATCTTCATCTTTTTGAACATCGATTTGATATAATTTTGGATCTTCTTGGTTTAATTGTTCTAATAATTTTTCTAATTCTTTGCGGCTACGGTCTTTACGATATGTGAAAACAAGTTTAGCCCCTAATTGATCTAATACCTTTGCAACACCAAATCCGATACTACGTTTATTAGCAATACCCATAATTACGAAGGTTTTATTTTCAAGATTAATCATTCGAAATAACTCCTTAATCATCGTTTTTTATATCTTAATCTCACTGTACAAACAATGTAGACTAATCTAACGTTATCATTTTACCATTTTTGCTTCATAATGATAAAGCAATATTATTACCTGGTCATACATGAGAGCTTGGTCCATAAATAATATAATGATGCTATTTTTCAAATTCGCAGAAGCTGACTGAACTGAGAGAGCCAAAAAATTGCGTATTCTCAGTTATAGTCATCCTCTCGAGCGGTGCCCTAGCAAGAAAGATTTTTATAAAGAAATTTTACAAGATAAACAAGTTGGGGTGGGACCATGAATTTAAAAAGAATTCTGTCCCACCCCTGACGCCTGTTATTGATTTTTCTAAATCAATAATAAAATTCTAGATCTGATTTTAATTCATCTACGTATTCTTTTGAACCCGTTACGATAAGTCTATCTTTGTATCTAAGTTGTGTATCACCATGAGGCACGATTGATTCATTATTACGAATAATTCGAACGAAGATAATATCTCCACCAAATGGGAAATTACGTAGTTGAATATTTTCATATTGATGATTTAACATTTCAATTTCATACAATGATGTTTCAACATTGCTTAAAATGTTTAACATATTTGGTGTTTCAATTAAGCCTTGTAGGAAGATTTTATTACTAATGAAATTACTGAATACTTCAATACCTTCACCTTTCATTTCTTCATCTTCGTTACTATTTTCAAGTCGACAAATTACGCGTTTAACATCATGTGCTTTGGCTAATTTTGCCACATCACGGTTAAGACTATCATCATTAGCAGAACAAACTACGATGTCTTGATTGAATAGCCCTAATCTTTCTAGGAGTTGTTCTTCATAATTCGCTATTTCTACAACAGTTATATGGTCAGATAAATTACGCTTATCTCCTAAATCTTTGCGATAATATAATGTCACATTATATAAGTGTGGTGACAAGTTTTGCACAATTGGAATCGTCAATTGATTCTTGCCAATTAATGCAATATCAATTTTACGATTAGCCTCATCTGGAATTGGAAACACTTTCTTGAAAATAATCGGTACAAACAAACACGTGATGATTGCACTTAAAATCAAAATGCCTGACATTTCAGATGATATTGTATTTAATTGCTCTGCAATTTTAGCAGATGCTATAACTAATGATAATGTTGAAGTAAGTAAAAATGCTGATGCTATCGTTGTCTTATTATCAAACCAACGTCTAATAAAGAAAACTGGAATTAATTTTGAAATAATAAAAGCTAGAATGAGCACTGGAATAATTAATAATAATGATGGTTCTTTAATTAATGACGGAATATTTAAATCAACACCAACCATAATAAAGAAGATTGGTATAAAGAACCCGTATCCAAATGAATCGAGTGTATGCACTAATTCTTCATCTGGTTTCAGTAAGGATACAACCACACCAGCTAAGAATGCGCCTAGTATATATTCAGCACCTACACCCTCTGCAAGTGCAACTAATAGAATAATTAATGCAAAGATTGCTCTTATACCTATTTGTGTAGTACCACCAATTAAGCGATGTAAAAATTTCATACGCTTAAATACAACGCCTAGTATATAGAAAATAGCAGTAAATACAAGTAAAATTGCTGAAAGCCAAACTGAACCATTACCACTACCATTGATACCACCGTAAATAGTTAACAGTACCATCGTTACTAGGTCAGCCAATACGGCTACTAATAATATAAATTGACCGATAGTTGTACGCATTATATTCATTTCTTTTAAAGTAGGCACTACGACACCTAGTGATATCGTTGATATGATAATTATCATTAATAACACATCATCTACGAGTCCTAACCATTTGAACGCGTAAGCTAATATTACTGATATAATCATAATAAATGCGAATACGGTTAGCGCTAAATTAAGATGGCTTGGTACATCTTTTTCATGTTTGTTCGTACCTTGTCGATTTCTCTTATCTTTTTTAAAAGTGCTAAAGTCAATCTCTAAACCACTTAAAAACATTAAAAAGATAAAGCCCAACGTTGATAATATATTAAGCATACTATCTTTATGTACTAGATTTAAGAAAGACTGTCCAATAATAATACCCATGATGATTTCGGCTACAACCACTGGTAAAAAATTGATGTTCAGTCTATTTATAATAATTGGTGTAAAAAATGCTGCTAGAACTACAATGACTAGTGAAAAGAACTCCATTTTGTCCCCCTATGTTAAATATGACATGAATGTTGTTGCTAAACCAAAGTAAATTAACATACTTACAATATCATTAATTGTTGTAATAAATGGTCCGCTGGCTACGGCTGGATCAATATTCAGTTTATTCATAAATAACGGAATCATAGAACCAACTAACGTACCAACCGTCATTGCAATAGTAAGACTGCCTCCAACTATTAGTGCTAAAAATGGTTGTCTATATATAACAACGATGATAATAAATAAAACAGTGGCACAAACTAATCCTGAAAGCAAGCCACTTCCCGCTTCTCTCAATGCAACCTTAAATTTACTTTGTTCATCAATTTCCCCAGTAGAGATATTACGTACAGACACCGCAAGTGATTGTGTACCAGAATTTCCGGACATACCACTAATAATAGGTATAAATGCAGCTAATAATGCAACTTGTGATAATGTTGCCTCAAAACCACCTAATATAGTAGCGGTAATCATTCCTAAAAATGTAAGAATGATAAGCCACGGTAATCGTTTAGTAGCAGTCTTCACAACAGAATCATTTGTTGAGTCAATATCAGATACCCCAGCTAAACGAGAGTAGTCTTCACTTGCCTCTTCATCCATAACATCTAGAATATCATCAATTGTAATAATACCAAGTAAATGTTGTTGATAATCTATTACTGGCATTGCAATAAAGTCATAGTCTCTCATCTTTTGAGCTACATCTTCTTGGTCATCTGCTACATTAACGCTAATCACACGCCCACTCATTATATCCTCTATATATGCATCATTTTCAGCTACAATTAAATCTCTTAAAGATAATACTCCAACTAATTGTCCATCGGTATTAATGGCAAAAATAACATAAATCGTTTCGGCATCTGGTGCTTGTTCTTTTACTAACATTAATGCTTCTTTAACTGGAGTATTGGCATCTAATGAGATATATTCCGTCGTCATGATACCGCCAGCTGTATCTTCTTCATAATGTAATAGATGCTTAATTTCATTAGCATCGTCACGGTTCATTAACGTTAGCAAACTAGCTACTTTCGGTTTCGAAAGTTCATTTAATATATCTACAGCATTATCCGAAGACATCTCTTCTAAAACTTTACTAGCATAATGTGCATTCATCGTATCAAAAAGGTCCTCATATGCTTCATCATCTATTTCTAATTGTTCAAAGAATTCCCCTACTTCTTGAGGTGATAAAAATTCAAATATCTTTTGTCTATTTTCATTCGTAGTGTCTTCAAAATATTCACTTTGTTCATATTCGTGCATTGCTAGAAATTCTTCTCTAAAACGATCAATATCGTCTTGTTTTAATAGATCATCTAACAAATTTTGGTTATACACTTCGTCAGTATTATAGTCATTATTTTCTGTTTCTAATGACAACGTCAACACCTCCAAATCTTATTATAATTCTGCAAAAATGTTTTGTAGCCATTTATAATCTATTTCTATCTCAATTTCTCTATTATAAATTGGATGTATGAATGTCACTTTATAGCATTGTAAAGATTGCGTATGAATTTCAGGATGACTTCCTTCATATAAATCATCACCAACAAGAGGATGTCCTATATAATTAAAATGAACGCGTATTTGATGCGTTCTTCCAGTATGTAATTTAATTTCACATAAGCTCGCTTCAGGTTTGGCCATTACTGTTTCATATGAAGTCTTTGCGTATTTTCCTGAAGCATCAACTTTCCTAGTAATAATACTCTGGCTATCTCTAGCAATCGGTTCTTCTATAACACCATTCAATAGCATTTGACCATAACATACACACATATACCTTTTATCTATTGCACTCGTCGTCATTAAATGATGGATATGCCCATGCTTAGTAAATATTACAATGCCTCTAGTGTTACGGTCTAAACGTGTAACAATATGCGGTACGATCAATGTATCGATTAACTGACCAACATTTAAATAATAAAGTACACGTTCTATCAAACTATCGTGCGGATGTTCTCTTGACGGAGTGCTATTTAAATAGTTTGGTTTTGACACAATAATTAAATAATCATCTTCATACAATATTTCAATTGGATTACGTGATGGAATCAAATATGAGCTAGGTGTTTCATCAGGTAACGCAATAGTTAACTCATCACCTGGCATCATCATTTTTCTGACAGTTGCATGACTGTTATTAATAATTAAAGCGCCATTATGTTTAATGGCGCTAATTGTCTTTTTAGAATATTGATGACGCTGCAAAAAAGACTTAAGCATTTCATTATGCTGTATCACGTATTCAAATTTCATCGTCCATCTTCACTTTCAATGAAAGAATCATGTACTCTTTTCCAAAATGGGAAAGGTCTAAATCTAGCAAAACGCACTTTCTCATTAGCCACTCTAAACTGAATACCATTGACATTTTTATGTTTTAAACTAACATGATCAATTGTTGTTAAAATGGTATCATGATTAACAGGTGTAATTAAACATGTATGATGCTTTGGCAAAACAAGTGGTGAACCCACTGTTCTAAATACTCTATTATTGATAGAGGCTATTTCTGCAATCTGCATAGCTTCAAGTGAGGGATGTATTAGTGCTCCACCTAATGCCTTATTATAAGCAGTTGAACCTGAAGGAGTTGATATACATAAACCGTCACCTCTAAAACGTTCAAATTGCTTACCACGAATGCCCACATCAACTACAAGTGTTGAACCATTTTCCGTTTTCATTGTTGCTTCATTTAAAGCTAAATAACGTGTTTCGTAACCATTATCATTGTATCTGACAATAATTTCTAATAATGGATATTCAATGACTTGAAATTCAGAGTTATTAATTTCAATAATTAATTTCTCAACTTCATGAGGTAACCAATCAGCATAAAAACCTAAATGTCCTGTATGTACACCTACAAATGCCACTTGAGAAAGCATGTGGCTGTATTGATGAAAGGCTTGTAATAAAGTTCCATCTCCACCTACAGAAATAACAATTTCTGGATTAACGGAATCTTCTACCATGTGGAAATCTTTCATATGATTTATCATTTTATGCTTTAAAGCATTGGATTTTGAATCACCTTTAGACAAGATAGTATAACGCATCCCCACACCTCATTAGTCATGTTTTTTTGCACGTTTTTGAGAATAATATTTCTGTGCTTCTTGAATTTCATCTTTAATCTCAGACATCTCTTCATCTAGAAGATATGCCGCTTCAGCTGCACGCTCAAGACGATGCTGAATTTCCGCTGGATAATCCCCGTCATATTTATATCTTAATGTATGCTCAATTGTAGCCCAGAAATTCATTGCTAATGTTCGTATTTGTATTTCCGCTAAAATAGCTTTCTGACCGTTTAATGTTTCAATTGGATATTCAATAATCACATGATATGAACGATAACCACTTTGTTTTGTGTTATTGATGTAGTCACGTTCCTCAATCACTTTGAAATCTTGTCGTTGTCTAAGCATATTAACAACCACATCGATATCGTCCACAAATTGACACATCATTCTAAGACCAGCAATGTCGTACATCTCTTCACGTAGTCTATCAAATGGTATCCCCCTTTTATTCGCCTTATCAATAATACTCGTAATTGGTTTTACTCGACCAGTAACGAATTCAATGGGTGAAGCATCTTCTCCAACTTCATATTGCTTACGCAAACCTTTTAATTTTACCTTTAATTCATCAACGGCTTGTTTATATGGTGTTAAAAATTGATCCCATTGATTCATATTGTTTCACTCCGCTTCACTTTAGGTCAAAAGTTTCTTCAACAGCTGAAACAAACTCCTTACCATAGTTATTATTTCCTTCAACATTCTCAAGTATGTAATCTAATTCCTCTTGAAAATGTTCTAAAACCAAGTCATCGTTTACTATTAGTTTCTTGCCTCTATTCTCATGCAACATGGACCATGTTTCTTGAACGAAAATCAAGTAATCATATGATTGTCCGTCATCTAATAAGTAGGCAAATCCGTAATTATCACTATCAACAAGCATTTGTCCTACTTCTACTAATCCATCAGTTGGATCTTCTGAGTAGCAATAAATGCCATCATCTTTAATTTTAATTTCATTTACATAAATACGCATGCTTGTTCCTCCTTATTATTCTTTATTAGTTTAACATAATTTAACTGTATAACACACGTTTGAAATGCACTTCTTACTCGTCTATACACTATTGAACGAAGCTCATTATGTTGTGACAAATCAAATCAATTTATAAACTATACTTATGTACTCAGATTTACTCTTTCATTCATATATAATTACTTTAAATATTTATATAACTCAGTCATAATGAACTAAAATAAATGGATTTAGAGGTGCAAATTATGGCAGCAAATAATGAAATAGAATTCAAACAATTACTAAGTAAAGATGTGTACGATAAATTTAAATATACTTTTTTTGAACATAAAGAACCTTTTATTCAAATAAACTACTATATTGATACTCCTAACTTCATATTGCGAGATCATAAATCTGCATTACGAATCCGTGTTAAAAACGACACATATGAAATGACCTTAAAAGTGCCAGCCGACGTAGGTTTGATGGAATATAATCATATGGTCAAATATATACCTAAAACAGGTGATATAATATCCAATAACTCACTACCAGAAGATATACGAGAAATTGTCGAATCATATGGTATTAATGACAATGAATTAACTATATTAGGCGCATTGAGAACAGCTCGTTTAGAAACGAACTATAAAAATGAATTGTTAGTATTAGATCGAAGTGATTATTTCGACAAAGTTGATTATGAGTTAGAATTTGAAGTTACTGACTATAACAATGGATTGAAAAAATTCCATAGTTTATTAGAAGAATTTAATCTTAAGCACACCGTACCTAACAATAAAGTTCAACGTTTCTTTGACTATAAGAATCAAATTGACAAGTAGCAGTACGTCGCTGTAAAAAGTCAAATTACTTTTAAATGTAAAAATTCATGTTATATTAGTAATATATTAACGGAAATTGGTGATATTATGTCTAAAACGCCATACGATATTATAGGTGAAACAGCACTTTATAATATGATTGATCATTTCTATGCTCTAGTTGAGAAAGATGACAGAATCAATCATTTGTTCCCTGGAGATTTTGCTGAAACGAGTAGAAAACAAAAGCAATTTCTCACTCAATTTCTAGGTGGACCGAACCTATATACTAAAGAACATGGACATCCGATGTTAAAAAAAAGACATATGGAATTTAAAATTACAACTTATGAGAGAGATGCATGGTTAGAAAATATGCATACTGCAATAACCGAAGCACAGTTTCCAGCTGGTGTTGGAGACTATTTATATGAACGTTTACGTCTAACCGCAAACCACATGGTAAATTCCTAAATATAATTGAAGGTGAGTAAAACATGGCTGAAGAACTAAAAATTGTAGACAATAGAAGTCGTGAAGATGCTAATCTGTCACCTGTAAATAAAATTGAAATTTATTCATTTTTTGATCCATTTAATACAGATTGCTTTAAATTATCAGCGATTATTTCTAAATTAAGAATTGAATATAATCAATATATCCGTATCAGACATATTCTAAACCCTTCATTGAAAGTACTTACTAAGTGCCAAGCACAAAGTACATCTGATTTTGATAATATCGCCTTAGCTTATAAAGCGGCTGAATTACAAGGTCGTTTAAGAGCGGAACGTTTCATCCATTTAATGCAAAATGAAATTATTCCTAAGAAGGATATTATTACGGAAGAAATGATTTGTGACTGCATCATTAATGCAGGTTTAGATTACAATGAATTCAAAGAAGATTTACAAAAAAGCAAATTAACCGAAAGTTTAAAAATAGATTTACACATTGCTCGAGAAATGGAAATTGAGCAAGCACCTTCACTCGTATTTTTCAGTGAAGATATTCATGAGGAAGGCCTGAAAGTAGAAGGATTATATCCATATCACATTTACACATATATTATTAATGAATTAATGGGTACGCCAATTGAAAAAAATCTTCCACCTAAAATTGAGCATTATATTCAAAAGAAACAACTCGTTACTATGGAAGAACTATTGACCATATATGAGTGGCCCGAAAAGTTAATGACAAAAGAACTTAAGAAATTGGCGTTACAACAAAAAGTAGAAAAACTTCAATATCCTGAAGGAGATTTTTGGCAATCAAAAATGCCTAGAATATAGGATAGCTAACAATAGCCATTCAATGATGATTATATTCATGCATTGGATGGCTTATTTTTGTGTACCCATCAATTTAAAATTGAACGACTCTGTTTCTATTATTGTTATATAAATCAATTGCAATGTATAGTAATGGCGTCGAAGTACAATGATAAAATTTATCAACAATGGGGAATTAATTGATAGTGGTAGTTATTAAAAAAGAGCATAAAAAAACGCCGTGTCTGATTACACGACGCTAAACAAAGGGGATGGGAGAAA
>ERZ1023420.63-NODE-63-length-57288-cov-36.361610_pt1 | contig 57288 bp, 48 predicted proteins | sample MGYA00380512_ERZ1023420 | MGnify/ENA primary metagenome ERZ1023420 (study PRJEB33173, sample SAMEA4830390) | metagenome | study: EMG produced TPA metagenomics assembly of the PRJEB25223 data set... | reverse complement strand
GTTCGGAATTAACGTTGACATATTGCAATTCAGTTTTCAATGTTCATTTCTTCAACCACAAGAAACAATTTTACTCTCTTTAACTCGGAAAGTCAAGAAGTTTTTTAAAATTATTTTTTTGTGTTTCGTTTGTATGTTTGTCGTTTTGTTTCGTCCGACAAGTAAATACTATACACGCATAAAAACCTTTTAACAACGGTAAAATTTACACTTATTCTATTTTGAAATCTAGGTTTATAAGCAAAAAACAAACTTTAATACTCCAATTGTAATTAAAGTCCTTTTTTCAGCTATTTTAACTGCTAACAAACTACTAATACCTATAGAAAACCCTCTATAAACATACTTTATTTTATTTTACATTTTCTTAACTTTATTTATAAAAATAAGGCTATCCCAAAAAGGAATAGCCTTAAACTCTATTTACTATGCGCTTAATGCATTGTTACATCTCTGTTCTACCCATTATAGCTTTAGATAATGTAACTTCATCTGCGTACTCTAAATCTCCACCTACAGAAAGACCTTGTGCTAATCTCGTTACTGTAACACCGATTGGTTTTACTAGCCTTGAGATATACATAGCCGTCGACTCTCCCTCTAAATTAGGATTCATCGCTAGTATCAACTCTTTAACCTCTTCATCTTTCAAGCGATCAATCAAGCTAGGTATATTAATATCTTCAGGTCCAATACCGTCCATAGGTGATATAGAACCATGCAATACATGATACAACCCTTTGTATTCACGCATCTTTTCCATTGCAATAACATCTTTGTCATCTTCTACTACACAGATGACAGATCGATCTCTTTGCTTATCTTGGCAAATATAACATGGGTCTTGTTCCGTGATATGCCCGCATACACTGCAATAAGTTAGTCCTCTTTTAACATCTACAAGTGATTTGGCAAATTGAACAACGTCGTCTTCTTTCATATCTAATACATGAAACGCCAGACGTTGAGCCGTTTTAGGTCCAATGCCTGGCAGTTTCATGAAACTGTCAATAAGTTTTGAAATTGGTTCAGGATAGTGCATGCGATCACATTCCAGGAATGTTTAAGCCTTGCGTGTGCTTACCTAAACGTTCTTGTGTAAGTTCATCTGCTTTATTCATCGCTTCATTTGTAGCAGCAATCACTAAATCTTGTAACATTTCAATATCATCTGGATCTACTGCTTCTTCTTTAATTTCTACATCTAGTACTTCTTTATGACCTGATACCGTTACAGTTACCATGCCGCCACCAGCTGTACCTTGCACTTTTTCTTCTTTAAGCTTCTCTTGTTCTTCGCCCATTTTCTTTTGCATTTTTTGCATTTGTTTCATCATTTGTTGCATATTTCCGCCACCGCGCATAATTATATCCTCCTTAAAACTTTTATATCACTTTATTGTGATTTATCTTTTGTCTCATTATACATGCCTTTTTAAACATTGTCATGTATCACTCTTCATCTATAACATTTACAGTGCTTTCACCGAATAAGTCTTTTGCCTTTTGAACAACATCTACTTCCTCAGATGTTTGAGCCTTAGTTTGTTCGTCGTTCTCCCCATCTGTTGTCGAGCCAGTTTTTCTATTTTGAAGATATTCTGTTCTCACTCTCATCCATTGGTCTGCTGGCACACCAACCACTTTAACTGTTTTATCTATAATACTACAAACGACATTTTCGATATTCTCTCGTTTTTCATCATCTTTATTAACAATTTCACAATGAATTTCTTCTTCAAACTTGATAAGCACATGAGTCTCACTAGCCGCAACCGGTTCAGAATTTTGTAACAAGCTAACTAGAGATTTCATATCATTATTTTTAGCATGATCGACAACTTCTTGCCAATGATTCTTTAATTGTTTGATATCATCTTTATTTGCTTTATCCAAAACTTTGGCAATTTGTTGCATTGAAAAGGCGTTTTTAGATTGTCCACCTTTACTAGAAGTGCGTTTTGTTTGTTGTGGTGTTGGTGTACCTGTCGCCACACCATTTGCTTTAATTGATTTAACCTCATTTTCAAGTTGTTCCATTCTTTGTAGCAATACATCATTATTAGGCTCTGTTGCAATGCCTGTTGTAGCGACTGTTTGAACGTGTTCAGGTGTTTCTTTAATCATTTCCGCTAATTTTACTAATAGCACTTCAAAATGTACGCTTTGATTCACGCTGAAACGAATTGATACAAGTGTATCGTTAATAATATCTATCATTTTGTATAGTATATCTAACTCAAAATGCATTAATGCATCATATTCAGTTTCTACATTAGAAGTTTTATTCATAATCGTATCTCTAACAAAATAAATCATATCATTAATTAATCGATTTACTTCTTTACCTTGAGATACGAATTTATGGTAAGTTGCAAAGGCACTTCTTACATCCCCTTGAACAACCTCTCTGAATAAATTGTCTAACGCTTTCGCATCTACACTACCCGTAACATTCAAAGCATCTTCTAAGGTTAAGTGCTCATCACCAAAAGCAATGGCTTGGTCCATAATACTTAGCGCATCACGCATACCGCCTTCTGAAGCTTTCGCTATAAAATCTAACGCCGCTTCATCATAATCAATTTGTTGCTCTTCTGCTACAAATTTTAATCTCTCAACGATTTCACTTTGACTAATCGCTTTAAAATCAAATCTCTGAGACCTAGAGATAATTGTAGGAGGGATTTTGTGAGGTTCTGTTGTCGCTAATATAAAAATCGCATGTGCTGGTGGTTCTTCCAACGTTTTAAGCAATGCATTAAACGCACCAGTCGTTAGCATGTGCACCTCATCTATGATATAAACTTTAAATTTCGATTCACTAGGTGCATATTTAACTTTATCTCTAATATTTCTAATTTCATCTACACCATTATTACTAGCTGCATCAATTTCAATAACGTCTGAGTTTGTGCCACGAGTGATGCCTTTACAGATTGCACATTCATTACAAGGTTCTCCGTCTGCACGTTCAAGACAATTAATAGCTTTGGCAAACACTTTGGCGATACTTGTTTTCCCAGTACCCCTCGGTCCACTAAATATATAAGCATGAGATTGTTTACTTTTTGAAATCGCATTGCGCAGTGTTTTGGTAACATGTTCTTGTCCTACGACATCATCAAAACTTTGCGGGCGGAACATTCTATATAAAGCTTGATAATTCACTTTCGCACCTCCAATTACATTCATCAATCATTATAGCATTGTATTTTCCACTTTGAATATTAGTTAAAAGCTTCAGAATAAATTACATCACCTTTTGGCTGTTCAAGTAATTGATCCCATAAAAATTTAACCATAAAGAATTTCGACGGCACATCAAACGGATTAGAAATTTCAAAATCTTGTGCCTCTTCGTAACCAAACTTACCATAATACGAAGGGTCTCCCAATACAATGATCGTACTATAGTCTTGCGCTTTAGTCCGTTCTTCAACAGCTTGAATTAGCGCTTTACCTATACCTTTCCCTCTGTAATCTGCTAATACAGATAATGGGGCTAATGCTAAAGCGATATAACGATTGTCTCCGTTTACAATTGTAATTTCAGATAACATGATATGACCTATGACTTCACCGTCATCATTTTTAGCTACAACCTCTAGTTCATAATTATATTCAGGTGATTCTCTCAACTTCTTCACTAATTCTTGTTCATCATGATTTGATTCTGCCACATCTGAAAAAGCCGCTTCAATAGCATCTAAACTTGTATCGTAATCATTTTCAGTTAAAGTACTTAAATAAATTTGCATGGCTATCCCCTCAAAACGTTTAGTTTTATTTTTAAACATTATAACATCAGTTAGCTCATTCCATTTGTACGGATACTAAAACAACATTAAATCATTGCTTATATTTTAATATAAAAAAAGAGCGACCGCTATCAAAAGAAGTCACTCTTTATATATGTATATTCGAATTTAATTGTTTTTAAAAAATTAAAACCGTGCACCTTCGCTTTGAGTACGTATCATAAACGTAACCAAAGTCGACAGCTAAATCTCGGCAACCCTACGGCACATACGATGATCCACTTAATGCTGCTTCCGTCAGGACCTGACATGATTCATGGGTTCATATTGCATAGGACCGAAATCTTCAAACACTACGTGCTTTGGGCAGACTTCACAAAAACGTACCCTTAGCAAAGGAATTAAGCCTCGCGTAAAGCGGATTTCGAGTACAGGGAACCGCTACCTCCCCACCTAGCACGGCAAAATATATCATACTATATTCTTCTATCTGAATGCAAGCATTAGCTTTTTATTTAACAAATAGATTGTTAGAACCATTCACAAAACAGTCATCTCATAAATAAACATTATACTTTGTGTCGTCTTGAGAAATCTTTAAATTTAAACTCTGTAGCTAAATGCCTAGAAATATTATATTGGAATTGTGTAGTATCTTTAAGATGTACAATCCCTCGTACAGTAGCTGTATAAGGGGGTGCCACATCACCAAACATCTCATACTCTAAGTCACCGAATGCTTCAAATGTTATTGATTTATTAGAATAACTAATATCTAACCCTAGCACATTCTCTACATATGCATATAGAGACGTTTTTACAATATCCAACGTCAAGCCTGGAACAATTGCTTCTATTAAATAATCTTCATCGATTATTTTTACTTTGTCATTAATTTTTCTAGTGCGAATGACATGCCACAGCACTGTACTTTGGGTAATATTTAAAGCTTCCTTCACTCTTGGTACATCTCCTGCAGATATTCGTTCTAAAACTTTCACTTCAGTTTCATGTTGTAATCCTAATCCTTGTTGTACTTCTCGAAAGCTCGTTAAATCTGCAAATGGAAATTCCGTTAGCCCTTGATATATTACAACCGAACCTTTACCACGGATTTTTTGTATCATGCCATCTCTCACTAATAAATTTAATGCTTTACGGACAGTTTCACGTGACGCATCATAAGTTTCTACCAGTTCATATTCTGACGGTAATTGCGTACCATAAGATATGCGCGATTCGATGATGTCTGCTCGTAAAGTTTCATATATTGTAATAAACTTTTTTTGTGTCATATGCGCTCACTCACTACCCTTTTATAAATTATTGTGCTACAACTATTGCACCAAAGCCATCTATCAGCCCATCCGATATATTACCATGTTGCATCATCACTCGACCTTCAACATCTAAGTCCTCCGGTATAGTAATACGTTCTTTTGAAAAGTTAGCCACCACTAACCAAGTTTCATCTTTATAATGTCGTTTATATATAAATAGCTCATCATGTTCCATATACAACGGTTCTATACTACCATAAGTTACAATATCGTATTCATGACGTAAGCGTATTAAATCTCTATAAGTATGCAAAACAGATTGATCATCTTCAATGGCAGCTTCAACATTGATTTGATCAAAGTTATCCGGAATATCTATCCAAGGGGTTCCTGTAGTAAATCCTGCGTTTTTCTCACTCGTCCACTGCACTGGCGTTCGTGAATTATCTCTAGATTTTTGACCTAATATCGTTAGTATTTCATCTTCATCATAACCAGCACGCTTCATATTACTATAAGCGTTTAACGATTCAATATCTCTGTATTGATCAATACTAGCAAAACCAGGGTCTGTCATACCTATTTCTTCCCCTTGATATATATACGGCGTTCCTTGCATCATGTGCAATACAGTCGCCAACATCTTAGCGCTTTGTTTACGCAACGTTTCATTAGTATCATTTCCAAAACGCGAAACAACACGTGGTTGATCATGATTGCACCAAAAAATCGCATTCCAACCGCCACCTTCATAAATGCCCTGTTGCCATTCCATTAGTATATCTTTTAATTTATGAAAGTCTAATTTAGCATTTGACCATTTTTCGCCGTTAACGTAATCCACTTTAAGATGATGGAAATTGAAAACACTGCTCAATTCTTGGCGTTCAGGTGCCGTATATTTTATACAATGATCAATTGTTGTCGAAGACATCTCACCCACAGTCATTAAGTCTTTACCACCAAAAGTACGCTCATTCATTTCATGTAAATATTCATGTACACGTGGACCATCTGTATAGAATTCTTTCCCAATCTTCTCAGAATTTTTAAATTCACCTTTTGAAATTAAGTTAATAACATCAAAACGGAAGCCATCTATACCGAAGTCTATCCAATAATTGATAATGTCGTATAACGCGCATCTTACTTTTGGATTATCCCAGTTTAAATCCGCTTGCGTCACATCAAACAAATGTAAATAATATGCATCTGTCTTTTCATCGTATTTCCACGCATTCCCTCCAAATTTAGATTCCCAATTTGTCGGCGGTTGCGCATCAGATGACCTCTTAAAGAAATAGTAATCTCTATACTCACTATCGCTATCAGCGTATGCTTGTTTAAACCATTCATGTTCTGTAGATGTATGATTTATAACGATATCCATCATTATCTTTAAATCACGTTTGTGAGCTTCAGCAACAAGTATTTTTAAATCTTCAATTGTGCCAAATTTTTCATTTATTTTATAATAATCACTAATATCATAACCATTATCATTCATCGGAGATTCATACACTGGCGTCAACCAAATGTAGTCTACACCTAAATACTGTAAGTAATCTAATTTTCCGATAATTCCTTGCAAATCACCTTCACCATTACCTGTCGTATCATTAAATGATTTCGGATATATTTGATAAACTACGGACTTTCTCCAATCACTTTGACTCATGGAATTACCACCTTTACTCATATTATTTAAAGAAGAAAAACTCGCTAATGCTTTTTAGCGAGTTTAGTTGTATTGCTCTAGAACGCTTATTCTTCTACCATTTCTTTCGCTTTATCTTTACTGAATTTTGACAAGAATACCGTTAGAATTGCCGGAACCACAATCGCCAATAAGGTACACACAAGGTATATGCCCCAGTACTCGCTTTTAATTGAGATGAAAGCAGGAACACCACCGACGCCAACACTACCAAGTACGCGCGTCGCACCAATGATTGCTCCTAACACACAAGACGTCGATATCGCTGCAATAAATGGGTATTTCAATGGTAAATTGACACCAAACAATGCCGGTTCCGTCACTCCTAAGAAACCTGAAACACCAGAAGTCATTGCCAAACCTTGTTCTTTGCCCATTTTACGTCTTCTATAGACAAACCAAGCACCGAATGCGGCTGATCCCTGACAAATATTAGATATCGCCAAAATCGGCCATAAGTATGTTCCCCCAAGTTCACTACCCATAAGTTGGAAATCAACAGCCAAGAACATATGATGCAATCCAGTAATAACAAGCGGTGCGTATAATAAACCATAAATAGCGCCGCCTAACCAACCAGCATGCTCAAAGATGAACGTTACACCATTTGTTATACCGGTACCAAGCCATAATGCTACAGGACCAATAACGATAAACGCTAAGAAACCTGTTATTAGTAATGCAATTGGGCCAACGACTAACATTTTAATTGAATCATGAACATGTTTATTCAAGAATTTTTCAATTTGAGCTAAAACATATGCTGCAAGCAAAATTGGTAGTACTTGCCCTTGATAATTCAGTTGCTTAATTTCTAACCCAAAAATGTCCCACGTTGGAATATTACCTTTTGCAATGTCATACTGCGAAACAAGCTGTGGATTCATCAAAATCAAACCTAACACTAAACCAAGTATTTGACTTCCTCCGAATACACGCATACTGCTCCAACCAATCAACGCCGGTAAGAATATGAAAGCTGTACTAGCGATAACGTTAATAATGTTTGAAATATCGCCTAATTGCGGAAATTGTTCAACAAGTGGCTTTGGTCCAAATAAATCTTCCATTGTGAGCAAGTTATTAATTCCCATAAGCAAACCAGCAGTTACGATTGCTGGCAAGATTGGTATAAATATATCCCCAAGTAATTTAATCAATCTTTGAATAGGGTTGCCCTTTTTAGCTGCCGCCGCCTTTGCGTCATCTTTAGATGATTCACTAATCCCCGTTTCTGCTATCAGTTGCTTATAGACTTCATCTACCGTTCCCGGTCCAATAACGATTTGATATTGGTTATCCGCTTTGAACTGGCCTTTCACTAAATCGTTATCACTCAATCGGTCTTTGTCCACTTTATCATCGTCTTTCAAGACAAGTCTCAAGCGTGTAACACAGTGCGTTGCCGTGTCCAAATTATCTTTGCCCCCAACGGCTTCGACTATATCTTGCACATCTTTCTTTTTAACGGCCATGATGATCCACTCCCTTATACTTTTAACATTACAGAAATTATAACTTGTCTAGACAAGTTTTGTAAAGGCTTTCATAAAAATAACGCAAAACCTTCACCTCATCAACTACACCTATAACAAACTGCATTATTATTAAAATTGAGAAGCAGCAATCTAACGATGTTCACAGAACCAACAACTATTTTTCTTCAACAAAAGACCATTCTTACTTAGCAAACACTGATAAGTACAATTCGCTAAACACCTTACTGTATATAATACAGCCATTTGTAAAAAGCACATCAAAAAAAGACAAGTACTCAATACGAGATTGAATACTTGCCTCATCTATTCATTAGTCTTGGTTTTAAAAATATAATGGCGGAGGAAGAGGGATTCGAACCCCCGCGAGCCGTTAAGCCCCTGTCGGTTTTCAAGACCGATCCCTTCAGCCGAACTTGGGTATTCCTCCAAACACAGTACTCATCATATTATAGCCATTTGTAAAAGTCAATCAAAATTACAAAGTTACACTAATGTTTTTTCCTTTAAATAAGAATCTACAGAATCCGCTACCGCTCTACCCTCTTGTATCGCCCATACAACTAAGCTTTGCCCTCTTCTGGCATCACCTGCAGCGAATATGTGTGGTTGATTTGTTCTAAAATCTTTATTATCAGCTACAATTTTATTGCGTTCTGTTTGAATATCAAAAGCATGTGGGACCGTTGTTTCAGTACCTACAAAGCCAATTGACAGCAGTACTAAATCCGCTGGCCAATGACGCTCAGTACCATCTACTACTACCATACCTTCATCAGTTTCTTCGAGAATCTGCGTATAGACACCTTTGACATTACCAATTCTATCCACATCATAGCGCATTGTTTGCACACCATAAGCACGCGGCTCAAAACCAAAACGTGATTGATATTCCTTATGCGCATAATCCATTTTAAACACAGGCATTGCCAATGGCCAATACGTGTTCTCATCAAATTCAATTTCTTCTGGTTGTTTTGTGTATTTATTAAATTGTACGATTGATTTACAATCCTCACGCAATGCAGTAGCGACACAGTCCGCCCCTGTATCTCCTGCCCCGATTACGACCACATTTTTACCTTCAGCAGAAATAGATGGTTCTTCGATTTCACCATTTAAATATTGTCCTTGTTCTGTTAAATAATCCATCGCAAAGTGAATGCCTGATCCCATACGCCCTTCTAAAGGTAAATCTCTTGCATTTTGTGAACCGGTACATAAAATAATTGCATCATATTGCTCATTAAGCGTTTCTTTGCTAATATCCACGCCAATTTCTGTATCCGTTTCAAAATGTATACCAGATTCTTCCATCACTTTTATTCGGCGACGTACTACATCTTTATCTAATTTCATATTAGGTATACCATACATCAACAAACCACCAGCTTCGTGTGCACGCTCATACACTGTTACGTTGTATCCTAATTTATTTAGTTCATCCGCAGCAGTTAAGCCAGCTGGGCCACTGCCGACTATAGCCACAGATTCATCTTTACGATGCTCTGGTACCGTCGGCTTTACCCAACCATTTTCAAAAGCTTCGTCTATAATGGTTCTTTCAATTCCTTTAATAGCAACTGATTCACGATTAATCTTCATAACGCAAGATTGCTCACAAGGTGCTGGACAAACACGCCCCGTAAATTCAGGGAAATTATTCGTTTCGTTCAATCGTTCATAGGCAGTTTTGAAATCTTGTCTATAAACAAGGTCGTTCCATTCTGGAATATAATTACCTATAGGACAACCAATGGTTTCTCTACCAAATGGTTCTCCTGTTTGACAGAATGGTGTACCGCAATCCATACAACGAGCGCCTTGTTGTGCCGCTTCGTCTTTCGTAAATCTTTGTTGAAAAGCATCGTGACTCTTCAAACGATCAACCAAAGACAACTCGTGTAATTGTTGTTTGTCATAATTCATAAATCCTTTGAATTCGCCCATGATAAATCCCCCTTCTACAATTAATATACGGCAGTCAATTGTTGCTCTGATTCTATATATGTGCGCTTATCATTAAAAGCATTTAATAAAGCTTGATCAAGTTCTATTGAATTTTGCTTTTGTAAATCGATTTTTTGCATCATTAGTTTATAATCTTTAGGGATTACTTTAACCACTTTATCTGCAACATCTTCAAAATTAGCTAAGATTTTTTTCGCTTTTGTACTATTTGTGTACTTCACATGTTCTTCTAACATAGATTTCAAGACATCATATTCTTCTTCTACAGTAATGAAATCAAAATCTAAGCTATCCAGCTTATTTTCTGATTTGAATTGCTCTATATCAGATGGGAAAATATAACTCACTCCGCCACTCATACCTTGGCCAAAGTTTTTACCTACATCACCTAATACAACAACTCTACCACCAGTCATATATTCAAGACCATGGTCACCAATGCCTTCAACAACTACTTGCACACCACTATTTCTAATACAGAAACGCTCTCCAGCTTTACCACTGATAAATGCCTTACCGTGAGAAGCACCATAAAAACAAACATTACCCACGATAATTTCGTTTTCACGTTGTTGGTTTGGCGCTTTAACAATTACTTTACCGCCAGATAAACCTTTACCTACGTAATCATTAGCGTCTCCTGTGTGATGAATCGTTAAACCACTCGGAGTATATGCTCCTAAGCTTTGACCTGCATGACCAACAGTCTCAGCATAAATTGAATCTTCAGGCAATCCGTCTTTACCATGCGCTCTAGTAATGGCACTACCAGTAATAACACCTACATCGCGTTGCTCATTTTTCAATTGATATTGACCACTAAATGTTTGGCCACTTTCAATTGCGTCTTTAGCTTCTGGATAAAACTCTGTTAAATCAAAGCCTTCGTCAAGATGATGGTTTTGTTCTACTTTTTTAAACCTTTCACCTTCATGTTGATACAATAACGCTTCAACATTCATCGATGCGGCTTTAGGACGACTGCTAGCTAGATTATTCTTACGTGTTAATAAATCAGTTCTACCTACAAGCTCATCTACAGATTTCAATCCCAATTCAGCTAGTATTTCACGCAATTCTTCAGCAACAAAGTGCATAAAATTAACTACATGATCTGCTCTACCATTAAATAAAGCTCTCAAATCTTGATTCTGTGTAGCAATACCTACTGGACAAGTATCTTTATGACAAACACGCATCATAATACACCCAAGTACTACTAATGGCGCAGTAGCAAAACCAAATTCTTCAGCACCTAATGCACATGCATAAGCAACATCTTTACCTGTTAGTAACTTACCATCAGTCTCTACTTTCACTCTTGATCTTAAGCCGTTCATCATTAGAGTTTGATGCGTTTCGGCTAGACCAATTTCCCATGGCACACCTGCATGTTGAATACTTGTTTTTGGTGAAGCACCTGTACCTCCGTCATAACCACTAATAACAATCTTATCTGCGTATGCTTTAGCAACACCTGCTGCAATTGTACCTACGCCTGTTTTGGACACAAGTTTCACTGTGATATTTGCGTCTTTATTTGCATTTTTCAAATCATGTATTAATTGTGCTAAATCTTCTATTGAATAAATATCGTGATGCGGCGGTGGTGATATTAAACCTATACCTGGTGTTGAACCCCTTACTTCAGCTATCCACGGATATACTTTAGTACCTGGTAATTGTCCGCCTTCCCCTGGTTTAGCGCCTTGCGCAACTTTGATTTGTATTTCTTTGGCATGTTGTAAGTAATCACTCGTCACACCAAAACGACCGGATGCAACTTGTTTAATTGCACTAGAACGGTTACGGCCTTCTTCATCTACAATATAGCGTTCCGGATTTTCTCCACCTTCACCACTATTACTCTTACCACCCATTTGGTTCATCGCTTCAGCTAATGTTTGATGTGCTTCTTCAGAAATCGAACCATAACTCATCGCACCTGTGTTAAAACGTTGAACAATAGCACTTGCAGGCTCAACTTCACTAATATCAATAGCTTCTTGCTTTTTAAATTCCATCAAATGACGAACGTGATCGGTACGTTTATGATTAACTTCATGTGAAAATGATTTAAACTTTTCATAATCATTTAATCTACATGCATGTTGCAACAAATGGATAGATGTCGGGTTAAACGTATGATGTTGACCTTGTTTACGCCATTGGAATGTACTTCCTGATTCAATGTATTTACTAGTAGGTGTTTGTCTTGATTTATTTTCCTTATCTATCATATCTATGGATATACCTGAAAGTTTAGTTTGTGTACCCGTAAAATATTTTTCAACAACTTCAGAAGATAGACCTACTGCTTCAAAAATTTGTGCCCCTTGATAACTTTGAACAGTAGAAATACCCATTTTAGCCATAACTTTTATCACACCTTCAGATAATGTATCTGTATAGGTTTGAACATTTTCAGAAATATCCCCTTCTAAACGTTCATTTCGAACTAACTGCTCAATCGTACGTTGTGCTAAATAAGGTACAACCGCATTTGCACCATATCCTAACAAGCAAGCAACATGATGTACTTCCCTTGTTTCTCCAGATAAGGCTACTATACTCGTGCGCATGCGTAATCCTTCTCTTATTAACAGCTGGTGTATATGGCTTACCGCTAATAGCATCGGCATCGCATACCCGACATGATCATTCACTAATTCACGATCATCTAATACTATGATTTCTTTACCTTTTTTAACAGATTGGATCGCTTTATCCCCTAATTCATCTAAAGCTGCCTCTAAATCATTTTGATAAATCGTAGATAAATGTGTAACATTAAATCTACTCTGTTCAATGACTTCTAGTTGTGCTTCTGTTAAAACTGGACGTGCTAATTGAATACGGTTCAATACGTCTTCATTCGGATTCAATAAATTACCTTCACTACCTAAATAAGATAGTTCACTCGTAACTATTTTCTCACGGTAAGCATCTATAGGTGGATTCGTAACTTGCGCAAATAATTGCTTAAAATAATTAAATAATGTTTCATCTTTTTCATTTAAAGCCGCAATCGGCACATCATAACCCATTGCACCTATTGGGTCTTTCTTATTTTCTACAATTTCGGTCAGATATTTATCCATTTCTTCTTTTGTATAAGCGAACTGTTTTTGTAAACGTGTTAAACTTTCCTCGCTCCATTCAGAATTTTGATATGATACCTTAGCTAAACCTAAATCTACTTTAAATTGATTCAGCCAACTTTCATACGGATGTTCATCTGCGATACGCGCTTTCAATTCGTTGTTTTCTATTACTTTATTTTGTTTAAAATCAACCAATAACAACTTCCCTGGGTTTAATTGACCTTTAAACGCAACATTATCTTCTGGTACATCTACTACACCGACCTCTGAGGAGAAGACGATATAATTATCTTTAGTAATTGTGTAACGTCCTGGTCTCAAACCATTTCTATCTGTTAACGCACCAATCTTATCTCCGTTACAAAAAGAAATCATTGTAGGACCATCCCACGGTTCCATCAAATAACTATAAAACTCATAAAATGAGCGCACATTAGCATCATTAGCTTTGTTGTATAACCAAGGTTCCGGAATCATCAACATCGCTGCTCTTTCAGGCTCCATAGCTAATGATAAGAATTCTAATGCATTATCTACAATGGCAGAATCACTACCATCTTCATCTACAATTTCTTTAACCTTGTCCTTATCATCACCAAATATTGTTGCTATTAAATCATTTTGTCTAGCTCTCATCCAGTTCACATTGCCTTTTATAGTGTTAATTTCACCGTTATGCATGAGCAATCTGTTAGGATGCGCACGCTTCCAACTTGGGAATGTATTTGTACTAAAACGCGAATGCACAAGCCCTAATTTTGAAACATAAGTCTCATGATTTAAATCTTGATATAACGCTTTTATTTGGTCTGAGCGTAGCCAACCTTTGTACACTATTGTTCTGTGCGATAAGCTTGTAAAATATAAATTCAAGCGCTGTTGATTAGCGTAATTTTCAATTTGTTTACGCGCTAAAAATAATGTTCTTTCTATATGTGAAATATCGTTTAACGCAACGAACACTTGTTGTATATGTGGCATAGTTTCAACTACGTGCGATGCGATTGCATTTGTATCTACAGGAACATCTCTATAACCAATGACACTTAAGCCTTCTGCTTCAAAGTGAGCATTAAATTGTGCTTCATGTTGAGAACCAGCTATCTTCTCATTAGTAAAAAACATTCCAACCGCATATTTACCTTCAGCCGGTAAATCAAAGTCAACTTTTTCAGCAAAGTATTCATATGGCACTTCTGTCATAATACCGGCACCATCACCAGTAACACCATCAGCACCAATTCCCCCACGATGATCTAACCTACGTAACATTTCTAATGATTTTTCAACAATCTCGTGATTTCTCTGATTATCCATATTGGCATAAAACCCTATACCACATGCATCATGTTCTTCACGGCTATCATATAAGCCTACTTTTTCACCATATTCAAGCATGACCCTCACCTCTTTTACGAAAATTCTGAATATTAAATTAAGTAAGTAAACTATATAGCAGTTGATTAATCTGTTCAATATATAAATTAGATGATATCATTCTAATTATTAGAACGATTCAGAATAGGAGTTATTAACTATGGAAATAAAACAATTAAAATATTTTATAGAAGTAGCTAAAAGAGAGCACTTATCAGAAGCTGCACTTGAATTAGACATTGCACAATCTGCCATCAGTCGACAAATCACGCAACTCGAAAAAGAATTACAAGTTACATTATTTAAAAGAGAAGGACGTAATATTCACCTTACCGATGAAGGTAAGCATTTGTTTACAGAAGCGACTAAGATTATCGATCAACTTGATGAAACTATACGCTTATTTCACAATCAATCTGAGTCAAACCACTTCATCATTCGTATAGGTTATGTCGAAAGCTATATTTCTCAAGTACTAACTTTATTAATTCAAGCCTTTGAAAACAAAAGTGATTCAGTAGTTGAACCCATTCTAATGGAAGAAAGTGATATACTAAACGCTTTACTCACAGATCAAATCGATCTCGCTTTTACAGAGTTAACACATAATCTTAAACAAAACGCTTCATTAAAGATTAACCCTTTATTCGAAGAAAATTTTCATATCTATGTTCCAAAAGATGATCCCATTACCATGGCAACTAATCCACCGTTAATACAATTTTCAAATAAAATGATTTACAAGCTCTATCCCTTGCCTCCAAACATCGAGCAAACATTGAAAAAGGTAGTAGAAACACCAATACGTACAGTTACTCATACACAGCTCGCACAATATTTACTAAGTAAAGAACGTGGTTACATCATCGCACCCTCATACCACCTTTTAGACAAAAATCCACAAAAATGGGTCGATATTTCACTAGAACACACAGAGCTAAGACGTACGATTTGTAGTGTCGTTCGCCAAGATAATCGTAAAAATGATTTACAATTAATGCTTACAACTATAGAGCAGTTATTAAGCCGTAGTGCGACTTATCATTAATACAAACTCAATACTACAGCCTATAAATCTTTGAATTCAATAAAACTGGGGCGTATAATCACATTGTCTAAAAATAGAGAGGATTGAGTCACCTTGAATTCAGCTAAAAAAATATTGAAACGCCCTTTTAATTGGGTTGTCTTTGCTTTTTGCATCATATTTTTAGGAGTTTTTATTTTCACTTTCATGAATGCTAAATTTTATGATATACCCATAGGTCAAATTACTAATATTGAAAATAAATCCACGTCCCAAATTACAGATGAACATCATAACAAAGATACGAAACATAAAGAACAGTTAACAATTAAGATACTTAACGGAAAATACGAAGGTAAAACGACTACCATTCAGAATCAATACATTGAGTCACAAGCAGACAGTCTAGCATATTCAACCAATGACAAAGTCCTGCTACATATTGACGATAAGCTAAATAGTGCATATATCACTGAAAAGAAACGCGATAGCCTAATTGTCGCCATTACAGGTTTATTTCTATTAACTGTATTGCTAGTGGGTAGAAAAATCGGTCTACAATCAATTTTATCGTTAGTGATTAATACACTGGTCGTCGTCTTAGCCATTTACATTCATAACCAAAACCCTAACATCAGTTTATTCGGTTTGATGAGTATCGGTATTTTCATTTCAACGATATTAACTTTAATCTTGGTTACAGGATGGCAATGGAGAACACTGATTACAATCGTCAGTACGTTACTCGGTACATTCATCTGCGTCGGTATTACACAATTAGTTATACATTTTACTGATGGTTCAGGTATAAAGTTTGAAACAATGAGCTTTTTAACGTTGCCACCTAAAGAAGTATTCCTCGCTTCTGTATTAATTGGTACCTTAGGTGCTGTAATGGATGTCGCGATAACTATCGCAAGCGGTATGACCGAAATTTTACGCCGTACACCAGACATCAGTATGACGCGTTGGGCATTAGCTGGGCGCAATATCGGGCAAGATATCATGGGCACTATGACTAATATCTTACTCTTTTCGTATCTATCAGGTAGCTTACCCATGCTACTGATATACTTAAAAAATGCAAATACCATTACATATACTATTTCTATGAATTGGTCACTTGAAATTTCCCGGGCAATCACAGGGGGTATTGGCATCGTACTAACAATTCCGATTACAATCTTATTAATGCAACTATGGTTTAGAATGAGAGGTGCTAACCAATGAGCGCAATTACAATTTTAGGTCTAATATTGCTAGTATTAATGCTTATCTTCGGGGGTAAAAAAGGACTCATCTCTTATATGACACTGTTCTTGAACTTTGTCATTCTAGTAATCGCAATTGTCATCATTATATTTGGTGCACCGATTTATCTAGTCACTCTTATATTCTGTATTATTATCGCAGCTTGTAACTTATTTATGTTGAATAGTTATAACACTAAAACCAAAGCTGCATTTTATGCGACGATTTTAACTACAGTAATATTAATCTTGGCAATTTATTTTTCTGTTTCAATTGGTGATATACAAGGCTTTACGACAGAAGAACAAGACGAAACTTATATCTTTTCGATGAACATTGGAATCGACATGGTCAAATTCATGGTCTTTACAATTGTGTTGGCAGTCATTGCAGCCGTGATTGATTTAGCGATTACGATAAGTTCTCCAATATGCGAATTAAATGAAACCAATCCTGAATTAACTCAGAAAGAACTATTCCATTCTGGCATGCGTGTTGGTAGAGAGATATTAGCAACTTCAGCAAACACCATTTACTTAGCTTATTTCGGTGGTCAACTGACATTATTTTTCTGGTTCTTCAAACTAAATTATTCATTTGGCCACATAATTAATTCGAAAATTTTCGCCCAAGAATTTATTTCAATTCTTTTGGGTGGTATTGCCGTAGCTATTAGTATTCCAATTACAGCTTGGTTAACTGCCATCTTGATAAAAAGACAAAAAACATCAACCACTCAAAACAACCAACAATCATAATTTGAACCTATCGCGATTAGAACATGTACTTGTATCTAGTCTCGATAGGTTTTTAATATATTCAATCTTTCAACTTGTATCTCACATCAATTCTTATTCGTAAACATTAGACATTAAGAACGTCTATTCAATTTATTCAATTCACCACTAAAATATGCATTTTCCCCATGAACAACATAGTCTAGACCTTGTTCTTCTTCAACTTTATCCGCAGCAAGCTCGCTAAACAGCCCAATTACTTTTGCAATAATATATGTAACTAATCCACTAAATATAATTGTTACGATTACTGCCAATATTTGAACCATTACCGCTTGTATATTGCCACCAAACAGCAAACCATTTGAAATACCATCATTAACTTTTTGTGATTGGAATACGCCCGTTAATACCGCACCGATAACACCACCGATACCATGGATTCCAAATGCATCTAATGCATCATTATATTTTAATTTCACCTTGATATAATTAATCGCAAAATAGCAACATACGCCACCTATTAACGCAATTAATATAGCACTTGTATAATCAACAAACCCTGCTGCGGGTGTAATTGCTACTAAACCTGCTAGCATACCAGACAACATACCGATTAAACTCGTCGTCTTTTTCATCCAATATTCGATAATCGACCAACCTAACGATCCTGCACTCGCCGCTAACACAGTATTAATAAATGATGTCATTGCGATATGATCAAATGTTAACGCACTCCCTACATTAAACCCATACCAACCAATCCATACGAGTATACCACCTATTAATGAAATAATAAGGTTATGTGGTGGTCGTTTATCAAAATTTTTCCCTGCACCTATCATCACCGCTAACACTAGTCCCGAAACACCAGAAGTTATATGTACTACTGTCCCGCCAGCATAATCTATCGCACCAAGTTGATCAATCCAACCGCCGCCCCACACCCAATGCGCTACAGGACTATATACCAATATCACCCATAAAAACACAAAAATAAGATATGGTATAAACTTCATTTTTTCGGCAATTGAACCAGACAATATCGACACTGCAATTGTACAAAACATCATTTGGAATAACATAAATAACCCTAGTGGTACATGCGGTGAAATTTCCGATTGAGTATTAAATCCAACATGCTGTAATCCCAAATATGTAAAGTCGCCTAAGATTGCATTTCCAGAACCGAAACTCAAACTAAAACCAAGTATTACCCATGCAAACGTCACGACTACAATAGCAGACATACTTTGCATCACTGTGTTCAAAACATTTTTGGACTGTACCAACCCTCCATAAAATAGGCTCAATCCTGGTGTCATTAACCATACTAATAAAGTACAAAGAAATAAAAATAATGTATCATTCATATTCATACTGCTCACTCCTTTGTAGAAGATCATACCCCCTAACAAATTAGAGCGCAAAAATGCGTCATATAAAGTAACACACTGTGTTAAGTTATATGACGCACACATTTATTTTTTATAAATCACGTTTCAAAACATATACTGGACGCCCTTCTAATTGCGAGGTTCCTACGTTTTGATAGCAACATTGTTGGTATAATTTTTGAGCTATTTCATTATCGGTATTTACTGTCAAATAGATTTCATTAACATCAGGAAAATATTGCCTTAAATAGTTTGGCAGCGATTGAATGACTTGTTTGCCATAACCATAGCCTCGATAATTCGAATCAATGCTAAATGATCTGAAAAATATTGCACTTTTATTGTTTGCATAAGGTGCAACACCCTGCCCTTTATGCAATGTAAAGAAGCCAACGCATTCCTTGTCACCATTATATACCAAGGTTGGATGACGTTCTTCATCTTTAGTAGCAAGATCAATATTTTCTTCAGGAGTTTTTGTAAACTTTCTATCTTCTTCTGTGATATTGAACTGTTTTATATCTGAAATAAGCGCATCTTCATAAGGTACAATATTAATAGTTCCATATTGTTTTGGTTGTGCATCAATCCAAGTTAAAACTGCTGGTGCTATTTTGTGACGTTCTGATTTATGTATCCATTGCATATCTGTAATTTCCTGAGCTGGTACAATCGAATCCCAATTGATATTTATTGTAGTACAATAGCAGTTCAGCTCTGTTTGCATATTTTTCTGAGGATATGCTTCGCCGACGACCGTTTGAAGATAGACAAAAGAGGACTCTGGTAAATCAATTTGTAATTCTTCTTGTACTTCTCTTTTTAGCGCTTCTCTATGTGATTCATTCGCATCTATCTTACCACCAGCGAAATAATACTTTTCTCTATTTCTAGCTTGAACAAGTAATAAATAATCATTAGATTCAACTACTAAACAAACACATTTAATCATTTTTGCACCACTCCATCCCTATATATTAACAATCGCACTATTTTTATATGAGCATCGCTTATGTTATCATATTTCAATATTGTATACATCTTATATTTCAAACAACATTAGACACTAATATATCAATCGTAAGTTTATAAAGTGATATAATATTAAAATAAGATATACATTTTTAAATTGGAGGGTATAACAGAATGGCTAAGAAAACAAAAATCAATCGCATTTCAAATACAGTTAATTTTGTAGGCATTGCAGTAGAAGGTTTTAATTGGTATGCCTATCAGTCAAAAAACAAAAAACTAATATATGCTAGCATGGCAATTACAAGCGTGGGTGCAGTTTTAGATTTTTATACCGCTTTAAAATCGCCACGTAAATTCGCAAAAATATTTTCGACTTTTACACTTGCAAGCACGCTAATCACAACAGCGAAGCGTGTTAAATCTATACGTAAAGAGAACGCATAATAGCACAGTGCCCTTTCAACTAAGATATCATAACTTCAATCTCGCAAGTCGTATATCATTCTAATTTATGATAAAAACTCATATAAAAAGCTCGTATTACAGTACGAAATGTGTAACTGCAATACGAGCTTTTTGCTTTATTTAGTGAATATATTTATATGATTTAACTTGTGATGCTGGAATCGTTCTATAAGTAACTGTACCAGGCGCAGCAGAATAATTCATTTCAGATACGGTAATACTACCGTTCGAATTTACTGATTCTACAAAAGCAACGTGACCGTAATAACCTAAATCCGACTGCAAGATAGAACCTACTGTAGCATTATAATCTACAGTGTAACCATCAGCTGCAGCACCAGTGTCCCAATTATTGGCATTCCACCAATAAGTACTGATACCTTTACCAATTTGTGCACGCTTATTAAATACATGCCAAGTACATTGTCCCCAATCATATAGATTAGAATGGTTAAATACAGGTGTGTAATATCCCGATGACCCTGTAGATCCCGTTGAACCAGAACCCCCTGTTGATGCACTACCTGATACTTTCAATTTTTGACCAGGATAAATATTAAAGTTTGTTAGACCATTTAAACTCATGATTTTTTGATATGTAGTGCCATATCTTGCAGCTATCGCTGATAATGAGTCGCCACTCTTAACTGTGTAAGTTGTTGTACTTCCACTACTTGTGTTTCCTGAAGTATTCGAACCCCCAGTTGATACAGTACCTGACACTTTCAATTTTTGGCCAGGATAAATATTAAAATTCGACAAACCATTTAAGCTCATGATTTTTTGGTAAGTTGTTCCATATCTCGCAGCTATATCAGATAGTGTATCACCTGATTTCACTGTGTATGTCGTTCCAGTTGTTGTGTTTGAAGACGTGTTTGAACTTGATGTCCCTGACACCTTCAATGATTGGTTTGGAAAGATCACATTTGAACTTAAATTATTCAATGACTTTAATTTGTCCACTGAAGTATTAAATTTATTCGCTATTGACCACAATGAGTCACCACTCTTAACTTTATAAGTTGTAGCGGCATCCGCGTTAGTTGATGAAACTGCTGCTAAGGCGCTTGTGCCTATTACAGTAGCAATAATTTTTTTACGCACTTATGTAAACCTCCTACTATATATATCTATTACACTTCGTGTCTATACTCACTCTCTTATTATACATTGTAAAAATGTACATTAGTATATTATTTATATGACATTATGATTACAAACGAGCACGTAAAAATATAAAGACTGTAATATACAACTTATTTATGACCGTTCAAACGTTAATATATTTACATTATCAATACCAAAATAGTTATCTAATATCGCTAAATAATTATCATTTGTCACAGGTTGCTTCACTTTCCTACCACGGTCTGTAATAGTTAAATGGGAATTAGACAATGTTATACGACCATCATCAGTTGCTTTACTTACTATTAATTTTTTCACAAATATAGAATTAGGATTGTATTGATTATACTTTATACCCTCTTCAAAATCCGAAATATTTTTAGGTGCATCTATCGCTCGATATTGTATTTGCCATCCATCATCTTTATACTTACACATCTCAATCGTTTGTGTATCTATATAGGTAGCTCTGAAATACCCATTGATATCAGTAATGACTTCTTGGTAATTCGATAAAGGCATAGCCTCTTTAGGTACATCTGCGTATCCAACATCTACTAAATAGTTTTGTTGATTCACCTTTACCTTGAGCGCCATATGAGAACTTGCCATCGCCCAACCATCCCCCGTATTAATCGTTGCAGATATCATATCTACATTAAACCCTTTTTCAACTAAATAATTTTTGAAAAAACGATTTTGTTCATAACAAAAACCACCACGATGTTCTTGAATAATTTTGTAAAGCATAGAGTCATCATTTAATGCTATGTCTTGCTTATTTTGGACGTTTATATTTTCAAAAGGAACATGCGAAACATATTGATGAATATAATGATTTAATGATAATAAATCATTTCGATTATATTTTTCTGTATCAATTTCTAAATAATTCTCTAATTGACTAAAATCTGTCATCTCAATTCCTCCTCAGATATACTTTTCAACAGTACGCATACATTTTAATCTAAGAACATTATTTAAAACAATTTTTTAGATTTTCAAAAAATGGCTTAATTCGTGATTTTTACAATAGTAAATACAGGGTATAACAGTATACACAGGTCATGATAAGTTTGACATTAATCCGATATACCGATAATGTGTACTTTCGATACTTTTTAAATAACATCAGAAATCAACATAACTGTATACGTTCTTAAGTTTTTTATTATTAACGCATAACTAACTATTGAAAATTCTGATTTTTCTAACATTATAAAATAACATATCTAGGAGGTAATCATTTGGCTAAAGATCAAGAACAACAAACAAATCAACAAGATTTACGTATACGAAGTAAAGTAATTAGTGAAGGTGTCAGTAGAACGCCAAATCGTGCTTATTTACGAGCGCTCGGTTTCGAGGACGAAGATTTTCAAAAACCTATGATTGGGGTTGCAAGTACTTGGAGTGAAGTTACACCATGTAATATGCATATTGATGGTCTAGCACGTTCATCTAAACAAGGCATCAGTGAAGCAGGTGGTTCTCCTTTAATTTTCAATACTATTACAGTTTCAGACGGTATATCTATGGGGACAGACGGTATGCGCTTTTCATTACCAAGTCGTGAAATAATTGCAGATTCCATAGAAACAGTTGTTAGTGCCGAAAACCTTGATGGCGTTGTGGCTATAGGTGGCTGTGATAAGAACATGCCTGGTTGTATGATTGGAATCGCTCGTTTGAATTTACCTGCCGTATTCGTTTATGGTGGAACGATTTTACCCGGAAAATTAGATGGCAAAGATTTAGATGCCGTATCTGCCTTTGAAGGCGTAGGACAGTATAATAATGGAGAAATCGATAAAGAGGCTTTACATAAAGTAGAGTGTTCTGCATGTCCAGGTGCTGGCGCTTGTGGTGGTATGTTTACAGCTAACACGATGTCATCAGCAATTGAAGCAATGGGTATGAGTTTACCAGGTAGTGCTTCACATCCTGCTGTTTCTACGAATAAAGCAAAAGATAGCAGGGCAGCAGGAAAAGCAGTTTATAAATTATTAGAAAAAGGTATTTATCCAAAAGACATCATGACTAAAGAAGCCTTTGAAAACGCAATTACTGTTGTAATGGCATTAGGTGGTTCAACAAATGCTATTTTACACCTACTTGCGATTGCACATACCATCGAAGTAGATTTAACACTAGATGATTTTGAGAGAATCCGTAAGCGTGTACCTCATATTGCCGATCTGAGACCAAGTGGTAAGTATGTAATGGCACACCTTGACGAAGTAGGTGGTATTCCTGCTGTGATGAAACTTCTTCATGACAAAGGATTAATCCATGGTGATTGCTTAACTGTAACAGGTCATACAGTAGCTGAGAATTTAGTTGACCAACCAGACCTAACTGATAATAAAGAAATCATAAATTTCGAAGAACCTAAACACGCAACTGGTCCCCTTGTTATTTTAAAAGGTAACTTAGCTCCTGAAGGGGCTGTAGCTAAAATCTCTGGTCTTAGCGTTACTTATATCAAAGGTCCTGCACGCGTCTTCGATTCAGAAGCGAAAGCCACTAAAGCTATACTAAATGATGAAATCAAACCTGGAGATGTCGTAGTTATTCGCTATGCAGGACCTAAAGGCGCACCAGGTATGCCTGAAATGTTGTCTGCATCCTCTATCCTTGTAGGTAAAGGGCTAGGAGAATCAGTAGCATTACTTACAGATGGTAGATTTTCTGGTGGTTCACATGGACTAGTTATAGGTCATGCTGCACCAGAATCTCAAGTCGGTGGACCGATGGCACTCTTAGAAGAAAACGATACAATTACCATTGATGCAGAAAAACTTGAAATTAGTTTCGACGTTTCCGAGGAAGAGCTTGAACGTCGCTATCAAAATTGGGAAGTTCCACCTCTAAAAGCAACAAAAGGAACACTCGCTAAGTATGCTAAACTTGTGTCTTCAGCATCAAAAGGCGCAATTACTGACTAAAAGCAATCATAATAAAGAGCAAAAAGCCTTATTACACAGTATTTTCCAATACATTGTAATAAGGCTTTTTTCTATATAAAGTGCATTTATTCACAAAAATACACTTTAGAATTCACAATTGTTTATTTAATTTATTTTTTAGTCATTAACGAATGATTTTCCGCAACTTAGGGAATATCAAACAAAATTGAACGCAATTGTATTATATTAAACTTAACAAAACAAAGCGAGGTGAGATAAATGAGCTTTATCATTGATATCATCAAAAAAATCGTTGGTTTATTCAAAGGTGAATAATTTCTAGAAATTATTCGAGGCCGAGACATTCAATTGTCTCGGTCTCTTTTATTATTTTGCGTTTTGTTTATGATTTATGGATCATTTTTTCTCAAGCTCTTCATACTTCCAATAATACCAATCATCTATAATCTTTCCATTAAGCGGTTCTATGGTTCCTTTTGAAAATTGTATCACTCTACCCCTCCTAACTATTATGAGTTAGTATACTTTAATCTATGTAATGCATAATAATAAAAAAGGAACCAGGCCTAAATCAATAATTGCAAATTGATTTTAATGCCTCGTTCCTCTTGATTATAGTGATTGGTAAAATCATGTTATACCATTATTTTGCTATTTAAAAAATAACGCTTTAATCACACGAAATAATGAACCTAATAAATCAAATAAATCTCCAGTCATAATCATTACCTCCCTTACTATAATTCAATTTTTATTTAAGCATCAAATTGCTCGTTACGAACTAAATCTTCTGCTAAATTGTGCCAAAACTGTTGTAACTCCTCAGTAGGATGATTTGAGTCAGTAGAATCTTGACCAACAAAATCTACATGGTCCCAACCGTGTTTGATTGGAGTCACTTGCCATACACCTTTTTTCACTTCGTCCGTAGCTTCTATAAAGGCTTGATTAAATGGATGTTGTGATGAAATAGTAGAGACTAAGCCGTCATTTTCACGCCATTCTTTTTCTGCAGCTTTGCCAATTACATTACCCGTTACAGTAAATGGTAGGAACAAATTAACATCGGATTTTTGATTGCCAAACAAAGTAGGTCTTGTTGATTCTCCAGTGTATGTTTTATAGACAATGTTAGGGTTTAACGATGTGTTTTTATTTAATTTAGCGGCACCTTCCCTAGTCAAATCATAAAATCCGTTGTCTTCTGTTTTCCATAATCCGCTATTTTGAACGCGTTGTACGTATTGAGCGTACGTTTCTCCTTCTCTCTGTTTAAGACCCCACTGGCCAAAACCAAAATCTACTTTTGAGTTTTTATTACCTTTGAATTTGGCGTAATCAAATGCTAATTGTCTAACTAGCGCCTCATTACCTAATGCATCTGCAGCATGTGTACCATTATGAGGCGTACCAATAGTAGTAATTGAATTCACCATATTATCGTTATTGCCTTGGAATAGTGGAGAAATCTCACCGCCATGTTCTTTTTGATATTCTATTTCTTCTTGATTACCGTTACGCAATAATTCTTCAAGTTGTCTCACTGTTTGTCCACCCATACTATGAGCCACTAAGTGAACTTTTTTACCTGGTTGCCAATCTTTATATACACCTTCATATGTTTTTACCATAACGTTCATGACCGTACTTCTCAGCATGGGCTGCACCATAATCTACCGTACCACCTTTAATATAGTAATAAAGCTCAACGGCACGATCGTAGTTACTACTTAATGCACCAACGCTCGCTTCGTATGTTTCATAACCATTACTTTCTAAATCTTGGCGGATATTCAATTTATCTCCACCCCAATAATGAGCTAATACCGCTGGATTAATATCATCAGTAAAGCCATTGAAACCATGCACTAAAATGATAGGATCTTGGTTTTTATACTGTCCTTGTTTTGCAGCTTTATTAGGTTGTTCATTCGCTTTTTCTACATTTTGTTGCGTTTGGTTCTTCGGCGTTGCTACAGCATTTTCTTTCAATGTATTTAATGCTTTGTCAGGATTATTGTCATCATCTTGTTCAGAATCGTGGTTTGCAGTTTGATTCGGTAATTTATCGAAAGATGTGCTCTCTTTTATATTATTATCATTTTTAACACGCTCATTTAATGCGGGCTGACTGTTTTCTAGCATTTTATTTTGATTAGCATCTTTATGAACTACATGATTTTCTTGTTCTTTATCTGTTGCGTTATATTCCGGATCTACTTCTGACTGATCTTGCTCTTTTACTTTATCTGCTTCATTAAATTCCGGATCTACTTTATCTGTTGAGTCGTTAACTTTAGTATTCGTATCTTGTTGATCTTTATGTAAGCTAGTATGAGTTGCTTGATTGTCTTTTTCATCATTCACTTGTGTTTTATCATCATTAACCGGTGTATTTGTATTGTCATTCACTAAATTTTGATGTTCATCATCTCCCAAATGATTCCCACTTTGTACTTGTGTGTCCACTTCACTTTGATTATTTTCTTCAGCAGCTTTTACAGTCTCTACATTCAAAAATAATAACGAGCCAATTAAAATTGAAGAAGCGCCGACAGCAAATTTACGTATACTATACTTATTTCGTTTATTCTCCATATACAACACCTCTAAATTTTCTTGATTTTTAAAACACAATTTAACTAAAAGGAAAAACTAGATGAAAAAGTTAATGATAAAACGCGGTAATAGTTCAAAAAATTTACCTATCAAAGCTTTCATACCACTCACCCCTTCCTAAAGAAAGCGCTTACATTCCTTGAGAAAAATTTTATTTATCAAAAGAATTTTCAGTAAATTATTAAAAAATATCTATAATTAACAACTAAAAACTTTCAATAAATAATTTAATTAGATTCTACTAAAAAAAACTACTTCTAGTCAATAACCGATTACAACTAAATTACGCACAATTAAAAAATTCTCGCAGCGTTTAGCAACGAGAATTTTTAATGCTATATAAGTTGCACTATGAATATCAACACGATAACTACTGGTAAAATAAATTTAATTAAGTAGTACCATGGCATAAATAATTTAAATCTATCTTTTCCAAAATGTATTTTTAAGTCATTTTTATCTAATAATTGACCAACTACAAGCGTCGTTCCTAAAGCACCTAATGGCATTAAAATATTTGATACTAAAAAGTCCATATTATCAAATATTGTTCCAGCACCAAATTGAATACCACTTAAGCTACTAAATGATAAAGTGGCCGGTATACTAATAATAAATACTAAAATACTTGCATACATTGCTATAGACTTACGTTTTGAATTATCATTTTTAGTGAAGTTCGATACATTTAACTCAAGTAATGAAATCGATGATGTCAGTGCAGCAAATAAAAATAGAATTAAAAAGATAAAATAAAAACCTTGTCCATAAGCCATTTGATCAAATACTTGTGGTAATACTTTAAATAATAACCCAGGTCCTTCAGTTGGACTATATCCAAAAGCTGCAATAGCAGGAAATATTGCTAAACCTGCTAAAATAGATACCAAAATATTCATTCCTACGATTGAAATGGCAGATGTCTTAATCGTCATTTCTTTTGAAGCATAACTCGCATAAGTAATCATTCCAGTTGTACCTAGGGATAAGGTGAAAAATGACTGACCTAGCGCGAATAACACACCTTCCATAGAAATATCTGCTAACCTAGGTTGTAAGATATATTTCAAACCTTCCAATGAGCCTTCTAAAGAAAGTGATTTAACCACGATGACAATTAGAAATACAAATAATAGTGGCATCATAAATTTAGAAGCTTTTTCTAATCCTTTTTCTACTCCCATCATTACAATAACCATAGTTAATAAGATAAAAATACCTTGCCCCATTATCGTTAACCATGGGTTCCCTATAATTGATTCAAACTTTATACTCCCTAATGTACTATCACTAAAAGTTACTATTTGGAAAGCAACATTTAAGATATAGATAATAATCCAACCACCTATAACACTGTAAAAACCAAATAATATAAATACTGCTAAGTTACCATTCCATCCAATAATATTCAGCCATTTTTTCTTAGTTAATTTTTCATAAATTTTAGTCGTATATGTTTTCCCCATTTTTCCGACTGTAAATTCCATCATAAGTAACGGCAAACCAACGAATATGGTAAACACTAAAAACATTAATAAAAATGCGCCGCCGCCGTATATCCCAGCCATATACGGAAACTTCCACATGGCACCTAACCCTATTGCGGAACCAGCACTTGCTAAAATAAATCCTGTTGAGGATTTCCACTGTGATTGTTTATTCATAATTCTACATCCTTTATATTTTACAAAACTTTATTGCGTTAAAGCGTTTGAGTGACATAGCATCTACTATACCATTTTTCCACCTTTGGCTCAATATGTATTTTTAGCGATCAAAGCAAAAAACTTGTTACTACAACCATTGATTAACTTAAAAATTTTGGAATATTTCATGACTTTTCCTACATGCAATACTTTAAATATTAAAAATTATCTGACATTTCATTGAATATACCGTTTTTTTATGTTAAAGTAGCATGTGTTTTGTGCAAGATAATCTCCTTGAAATTGAGGTATATAAAATGAATAAACTTATCCTAATTTCTGGTCTAATGTTATTCTCATTTTTCTTTGGCGCCGGAAATTTAATATTTCCACCTATGTTAGGTTACACAGCTCAAGAAAATATGTGGGTTTCAATGACTGGATTTGCTATTACCGGTATATTACTACCTTACTTAACAGTTATTGTAGTTGCCTATATGAACGGTGGCGTAGAGAGCATCGGTAACAGAGTCCATCCGATATTCGGTACGGTCTTTGCAATCTGTATTTATTTATCAATCGGTGCATTATACGGTATTCCTCGTGCTGCTAACGTTGCCTACGAAATTGGAACAAATCATATATTACCCGTACATAACCATTTCACTTTAATTATATTTTCATTAATATTTTTCTTCATTGTTTATATTATTGCTTTATATCCAAGCCGTATTATAGATAATTTAGGTAAATACTTAACACCAATTTTAATAATTATTATCGCAATTTTATGTATATTGGTAATTATTAATCCAGAGGGTTCTATTGGGCAAGCGAGTGGTGAATATGCCCAAACACCATTAGTATCAGGTATTCTACAAGGATACTTTACGATGGATTTAGTAGCTGCCCTAGCATTTTCAGTAGTAATCGTCCAAATGTTTAAATTAAATGGTGTTGATAATCAAAAGACACTCGTCAAGCACGTGATTAAAGCAGGTTTAATATCAGCGATTTTGCTGCTCGTTATTTATTTTGCACTTGCTTACGTCGGAGCTACAACAAGTCATTCTGGGTTTAAAGATGGTACAGGTATTTTAACGTTCAATTCTTTACGTGTATTTGGATCTATTGGTAATTTATTATTCGGTATCATCGTGATTCTAGCATGTTTAACTACATGTATTGGGTTAGTCAACGCCTGTGCCGCATTTGCTATGAAGAAATTACCAAAAGTATCTTATAAAAAATTCGTATTGGTATTCTCTTTACTTGGTTTTATAGTTTCAACGCTAGGTTTAGAACTTATTTTAAAAATCGCTGTTCCATTGTTAACGTTTATTTATCCAGCATCAATTGTATTAGTGCTTATTTCTTTAGTTAGCATTTTCATTCCATTTGAAATGAGATTTGCTTTTATCTTACCGACTATCGTTACACTAGTTATCTCAGTATTACAAATACTCAATGACTTCAACTTGGTTAAATCACTTAATGCGTTATATCAAAAATTACCATTAGCAGATATTCAATTAAGTTGGTTACTTCCATTTATAATTTTACTTGTTGTCGGTTTAATTATTGATCTTTTAAAAAGAAATACTGAAAAGCCATCATAATTTTGAAAGCTTTTAACCGTTAAAAATACAAGATGTTAAGTAAACGAGGAATTGTATAACATGAGTAACAGTATTTAGACTTTTTTAATACTTGTGTTATAACTTAAAAATTAAAGTGAGCGAAGATATGAAATCATGTTATTGAATTCATATCTTCGCTCACTATTTTTATATGTTATTTGAGGATAATATCTATTGAATTTGTTACGATAGTTAGTAAGCAATTAAAGCAATATTCCATATAAATAAAAAGAATGGAGTTTTAATATGAATGAATTTAACGATTTTTTAGAGTCTATTGATAATGCATCTCACAAAGAGAAAATGGAAGCCCTTTTCATGTGGATTTCAGAAACATTTCCAAACCTTGAAACTACAGTAAAATGGAATCAACCAATGTACACAGATCACGGTACTTTTATCATTGCATTTAGTAAATCAAAAGCACATTTCTCAGTAGCACCTGAACCAAAGGCATTAGCTGAATTCACTCAAAAAGTAAAAGACGCTGGTTACTCACAGACAACTAATTTATTTCGCATAAAATGGGACCAAGATATCGACTACGTGTTATTAAAAGAAATTATCCAATACAACATCGATGATAAGGCTGATTGCTCAACATTTTGGCGAACGTAACCCAAATATTTTTGGCATAAAAAAAGAGCGCCCTTGACTTCATGAAATGGGCTCTCTTTTTACTTTAGTACAAAAGTTTTATACCTCTTGCTTACTGAGGCTATTTTTTATTTTTCTGGTGTTTGACTATTGTCGTCATTACGTTTATCTTTGATTTGATTTGGATCACCTTCAATAGCTACTCCGTCGTTCATCATTTCGCTTTGTTCTAAAGACGTATCTTCATGTGTTTTTCCATTTGTTTTTTCGTTTTGCTCAAAGGCATATGTTTTCTTTTGATTTGAAACATTTTCAAGCATCTTAGTTAAATTAAAGCCAGTCATTTGATTTAAACCTTCTTCGGCATTGGCCATTTGGGCAATAATACCATTTGATAATGAATTGATACCTTCACCATTTCCACCATCTAAAATACGAATATTTTCAACATTTGATAATGGTTCAGCCAATGCTCTAGCAAATTCAGGCATTGTTTTAATCATCAATTCAGCCAACATAACATCTTTATTCTCAGCAAGTGCATTCGCTCTTTCTCTTAAACCGTCAGCTTTAGCTTTCTCTTGTTCTCTAATAACTTCCGCTTCTGCTTTACCTTCTTTGAGTCGCGCTTCATAAGCGGCTTCAGCTTGCTTTATCTTAATTGCTGCATCTGTTTCTGATTGTTGACGACGCACGTCATCTTTTTGACGTTGAATATGTACATCATTCTCACGTTCCATCTGTATCAAATGTAACTCATTTTCTTTTTCGCTACGTTGAACGTTTAATTGTTTTTCTTTGATTTCTAAAGCTCTAGATTCTTTTTCTAACTGCCCTGAAGCTTCCGCTTGAGCTTGTGCTTTATTTGTTTCACTTAAAATGGCTTGTTCTTTTAAATCTTTTTCTCTACGTGAATCTGCAACATTCATTTGACGAGATATTTTTTCTTTCTCAGTTAATTCAGTATTCTCAGCAATCTTCATTTCAGTTTCGCGAGAGGCATCACTTTCCGCAATGTCGGCCTTTTTCTTAATTTTAGCAATTTCAGGTTTACCTAAATTTTCTAGGTAGCCTTCGTTATCACTAATATCCGATAACCCTAATGACGTAATAGTAAAGCCCATATTGTTGAGTTGTTCTTGAGCAACTTCAGTTACTTTATTATTAAACGCTTCTCTGTCTGAATTAATTTCCTCTACCGTCATTTTAGATAATATCGCACGTAAGTTGGTGTTTAACACTTGTGATATTTCTTCAGATACTTCATCTTTCGATTTACCTAAGAATTGTTCAGCATATTTAACAATACCTTGTAATTGATCCGCAACTTTAACTGTAGCAACTGCTTCAGCTTCTATGCCAACACCAGCTTTAGTCCAAACAACAGGTGTTTTAATTTCTAGTTGAAAAGATTTCAATGATATACGTGTTGATGATTGGAACATTTTCATTCTATAACCGCCACCACGCACCACTCTCATATGACGTCCTTCATCATCTTGATAAACATTAGATTCAGTTTTTGGATTACCAATGTTTGGTCCAGTAATAATTAAAGCCTCGTTGGATGGTACCGTTTTAAATCTTGCTTTCATATAAAGATACCAAACTAAACTACCAAATAGTATCAGACCTATGATAGTAGCAATACCGATTAATACTAATAGATTCATGTTACTCGTCTCCTAATTTTTTATATTTCGATAAATTCTATGTAAGAACTCCATATATTACTTTATTATAAATATAAGTATAAGTATATATTTATAATAAATAATCTTTAAATCTATTCAAAAATCATCTGATTTTTATTTAATTACATATTAATATCAAAACAATAAAAATGAGTTTGAGATATTTCACATTTTAATCTTCAACATAGTATTCGCATTCATTTGGAATTCATAATCAACTTTTACTTCTTCTATTTTATAACCTAACTCAGACAAATACTTTATTATATCGTCTAGCTTCTCATAACGTTCGCCTTTCAAATTAACAATTGGAAAAACACGTATTTCTTTTTTAGTTACTCTTAACATTTCATTTATAGTTTGTTTATGAAAATGATAATCAAAGTGATCAGCATACATAAATAAAAAATGCGCAGATAATAAAACATCAAATTCATTATTTTTGTATGGTATTTTGGGTAATGAGGCTACTTTGTATGATTCAGGATAATGTTTCATATCATAAATACAATCTGTTAATGCTTGCATTCTATACCTCTCCAAGTGGTTTATATTTTCAAAATAACTCCAACGATAATTTGATTTTGATAATTGCATCTTCTCAATTGCGTGCTTTAAATCATCTTTCCCCTTATTGTATAATTCTGCAACACTAAAAGCATATGCAATATCACAAGACTCTATATTCAAACCTTTTTTTCTTCCTATTGCTGTAAATGAACATGCACCAGCAGGGCAATCTAATATTTTTCTACCTTCTAAATCTGCCAAGTTTAAATCAAACATACGCAAATACTCTTCAAATGTTCGACCAATAAAAATAACTCGCTCAATTTCTAGTTCAGCACTTTTTAGTTCTTCATTCATTTATATTCCCCCTTGCAAATGTTATACATAAAATTTCATCATCTATAACGTCCATTTAATTAAGGTAGATGCATAAGCTAAACCACCTCCAAATCCAACTAGTAATACTAAATCACCTTTTTTAATTTTTTGCTCTTTGACCGCTAGATCGATGGCCAATGGAATTGTGGCAGAGGACGTATTACCATAGTATTGAAGACTTTTTAATGCTTTGTCCCTTTCTATACCAGATCTATCACATATAGATTCAATCATTCTAGCGTTCGCACTATGTGGTACAAACCAATCTAAATCTGCTTTCGTATAATTGGCTTTATTCAAAGTCTGCTCAATAATTCTCGGTACATTACCTACTGCCCATTTGTATACACCGCGCCCATTTTGAACAATAAATCCTGGATTTTCTAACGCTTCGTCAAACATTGTTCCCGATAATTCCGAGCAATATAAATTATGGCCTTTTTTGCCATCTGATCCGGCATCACTTGCTATAAAACTCGTTTCATCTTCATTGTATTCTACTAAAAATGCACCTGCCCCATCTCCGAACAATATGCATGTGCCTCGATCTTTGTAGTCTGTAATCTTAGATAACGTTTCTGCTCCTATAACTAGAACTTTCTTATTTTGACCTGAAGTTATGAGACCATTTGCAATATTAAGACCATAAGTAAAACCAGCACAAGCCGCATTAATATCTATTGCACCTGCATTTTCTAACTCTAATTTAGCTTGTACATAAGATGCGACACTTGGCGTTTTATAATCAGCTGTTAATGTTGCATTAACAATCATATCAACATCACTTAAATCGACTTGATATTTCTCTTGTAAATCCAACACTGCTTTATAACTAATATCGCTTGTATATTCATCTTCTTTTGAAATTCTTCTCTCTACAATTCCTGTTCTTTGTTGTATCCATTCATCTGACGTATCTACTATATTTTCAAAATCATGATTATCCATTATCTTTTCTGGAACATATGAACCTTGTGCAGTAATTTTGGCAAATGACTTCATCTAATTATTCCCCTTTGACTATTATAATTATTTAATTCTAGATTTTTATATTATTCATACTACTATTTTCGCAAATAAATTTAAATGATATTTTTAATTATATGTGTAATAATTCAAATAAAAATATCATCAAATAACTTGCTTGATATTGCACGCTCAGGTTTATTGTTGAATTACATTTAAAGGAGGTTTTGTAAAATGGGAAAATTTAATAGTTTAAATGACAAAGTAGTAGTAATTGCAGGCGGCGCAAAAAATCTGGGTGGATTATTAAGTAAGACTTATGCTGAACAATTAGAAATGAGTGAACACACGCTTCGCTATTATGATAAGGCAGGACTTTTCCCATTTGTTTCAAGAAATCAAAACGGTTATAGAGATTTTTCAGAAGAAGATTTATATTGGATTGAATTTATAAAATGTATGAGACAGACACATATGCCTGTCTCAAAATTAAAGGAAATTGCTGAATTGTATCATCAAGGAAGCGCTACAAAACAAAAGCGCAAGCAAATATTTTTAGATCATCAACAAAATTTAATAGAACAAAAAAGAATTATTGATGAAGGCCTACAAACATTAGCAGAGAAGTTCAAAATATTAGAAAGTGAATAAACTCAAGCATAGAAGGAGCTATATATTATAGTGATATATTTTAACAAAAATTATTGAATTGCAACTATCTTCTTACGTTAGTTAATGTTGGATTATATTATTAATAGTCTTCAAAAAATGCAATAATATCTTGTTCAACTTCAATATGACCTTCACCATGTGTCATCAAATGCTTAGACATCTTATACCCTTGAACTTCTTTATGTTCATGTTGAATTTGATTATAGATATAGTCGGCGCTCGTTTTATATGACACATCATCCCGTTCACCATACTTAATAGCAATCGGAGCCGTGATACTGTCTAAATTTGACATAACATTTTCAACTAATAATTGAAATTTTTGGAGTTCTGGGCCATAGTTATGAATTTGTTTTAACTGAGTATCAATTTCTACTTGATCTAGACCTAGCAAGTGCCCTATACGTTGACCATAATCTTTAAGTCTTCCTTCTAGTCCAGCATCACTCTTTCTGTATGGTGTTGACATGACAGCTATAGCATTAATGTCATACTGTTCTGCCAATTTCAATGATAATATACCACCTAATGATACCCCACAGACATTTATTTTTGAATAACCTTTATCTTGTAAAAATTGATAACCCTCAATCGCATCATTCAACCAGTCATCTACATCATAATCCATCAATGCGTCTAACATCTGACCATGACCTTTATATGGTGGCACATAACATGTAAAACCAGCTTTGTTTAATTTTGTAGCTAATAACTTTACATCTCGAACCGTTCCTGTAAATGAATGTAGTAATAATATAGCTTTTTCTGCTTCATGCTGTTCCAAAAATATTGTATTTGGTGCCTTTATGTTTATCATCTATTGTCACTCCAAGTTTTAGTTTCCTACTGTATTGTAATTGAAATTTACTCATCTCTCAAAGTAATCCGTTTAAGCACCTATATTTTTCACTAAAACACAAACTCCCTTTAATACGACATATTGTCATGTCGTTGTATTAAAGGGAGTTTACATTTAAATATTTACATACTTCTCTTAATTTAATGTTACTGCGTTATATTAAAAAATTGTAATTCATAGATTGCTTTTTCGTCATACGCATTAAAGCTATCTATTTTACCATTTAAATATAACTCTTGTGTTTTTCTACTAACGTTATGTTGATATGACAACTTAACGTTTAAATCAGATTCATAGCCATTGTTTTGGATGGTACTTTCAATTTCAGAAAAATACATCTTTATTTATTGGCAATAAATATCCTTCTTTACTAGGTAAAATATTTACATATTTTGTTTGTAACACTTCTTGTTCGCCAATATAAATTTCGATTTTTATATTCTTCGCAGCACCACCACCAAGATTATATAACTTTAAATAATCTTGTTCGGACTGACTTTCGATACCTACATTTTTCAACTGCAATTCATTTTTGTCTCGTGTAATCAGTATTTGATTAAAACCAAGTGCAGGTAAAAAGCTGATCTTCATTTGATAAAGTTGCACGCTGACTGAAACAAAATAAAAGAGCGCCATGATAAAAGTACCTAAAGAACCTATAGCCGATATAATGTTTATCATTGTTTTAACACCTCCGTGTTTTTTTGAGAGGCAGGATAAGCATTGTAACATACATCAACCATAAAAAAAACGAGCTACTTGGAAAAGTAGCCCGCCAACTAAGAGGAGTCTGCATACATGCCAAAGGACATGTTACAGACCTGCCTCTTAATTAACATGCCCTAAGGCATGAAAATTCATTGTACAATGCTTTCAATCCCCATGCAATATAACCTTTAAATAAAATCATATAATTTTTTATAACTTAACAAATTGTATGATAATATTATATTTATAAAATATTTTTAATACGTATAGGAGTTTATTATGTACTTTTTAAAAGCAACTGCCACATCCTATTTCAAATGCATTCGAGCGATAGCACTATGCTTGTTTGTAACCATCACTTTTATCACTATTTCACCTTCTTCTAACGTTTATGCAGCCGATTTATATGGCTCTATGTCAGAACTTATGGATGATACTGAATCTGGTGTAGATTGGCAACTATCATATCATAATAATCAAAGTAACACATTAATTGCCGCTATACATGGCGGCAACATTGAAGCAGGTACGACAGAATTATCCTCATTAACTGCTGCTCTAGGTAATTATAATTATTATACATTTCAAGGTATTCGCACATTAAACAATGCTGAATTACATGTCACATCAACAAACTTTGATGAACCTATTGTAGAAGACATGCAACAAGCTGTTTCAAATTCTGTAATGATACATGGCGCAAGTGGTAGCGAAGCAGCCGTTTATATTGGCGGTAAAGATGAGCGTCTTAAAGCGTCTATAGAAAATGCATTACAAACAAAAGGCTTCAATGTTTTAGAATCACCTTCCCACTTAGAAGGCGCATCTAATCAAAATATAGCCAATAAAAATGCTAAAGGTGCAGGTGTTCAATTAGAATTAACTTATGCGCTAAGACAGTCCTTCTTTAATAATCAAAATTTATCCATGAATTCTCGCTCTAACGAAGCCAATTGGAGTATTAATATGTATGCATTTGCCGAAGCCATTCATCAAGCAATTGAAGAAAATGATTAACCTTATCAAGTATGGATTTTCATTTTAAAATCATTCATAAACACTCAATTTTTGTAATATTCTCACAAATAACGAATTATTTTTCATCATTTTTGACGATTAACTATGTTATTTATTAGAGTATAGTATATACTGACATAATTTATAGAAAATGAGGTTAATAATATGGATGATTTGAAAATAAACAAAAGATTAATTATGACCCCTGGCCCCGTAAGTGTAGATCCTCGTGTCTCTCAAGCAATGTCTAATTCAATTTTAGGTCAATTTGATTATGAATTTGTAGACATAATGAATAAAACGATGGAACTCATTAGAAAATCCTTTTTAACAGACAATCAATGGTCATTTCCTATCGATGGAACAAGCCGTGCAGGTTTAGAAGCCGTTATCGCTAGTATCGTCAAACCTGGTGATACCGTACTTGTCCCAATCATTGGTAGATTCGGTTACTTGTTTACTGAATTAGTAAAACGTGCAGGCGGTGTCGTACATAATATCCAAAAACCAATGGGTGAAGTTTTTGAACAAACAGAAATCATTGAAGCTTTAGATACTGTAAAACCCAAAGTACTCGCTATTGTACATGGTGAAACTTCTACTGGTCGCTTACAACCGATTGATCAACTAGGTCGTGCTTGTAAAGAACGCGGTATTTATTCAGTAGTTGATGCAGTAGCTACATATCAAGGTATGGTCATTCCGGTAGATGAGTGGGGGCTAGATGCCGTCATCGGTGGTGCACAAAAATGTTTATCTATACCTTCTGGCATTACACCTATCACATTTAACGACAGATTTAGTGAAGAAATCAATAAACGTAAACGCGTAGAACTTGGTATTCGTTCAAATGAAAGTACAGAACAAGATTATTTTATACGCAGTAATTATCTCGATTTAACACAATTACAAGATTATTGGAGTCCTAAGCGATTAAACCATCACACAGAATCAACAACGTCAATTTACGCGCTATATACTGGTCTGAAAATAGCATTGACTGAAGGCATTGAAGCCCGTGCTGAACGTCATGCATATCACCAAGAAGGCTTGAAACAAGCATTAAAAGCTTTAGGTTTAGAAATATTTGGTGATGAGACAAATGAAATGAAAATGGTCATCTGTGTTAACATTCCCGATGGTGCGGATGATAGTAAATTTAGAGAAGGCTTACTAAAAAATTATGGCATTGAAATTGCAGGATCCTTCGGTGAACTACAAGGTAAAATTTGGAGAATAGGTATCATGGGTTATGCTATTGAAAAACAAAACATCTTAACGTTCTTATCTATATTTTCACTTTACCTAGCACATCAAGGCGTACAAAATTTAAACCCAGAAAAAGCTATCGATACACTATTAGCTTATTACGCATAAAGAAAACCAAAAAGAGAGACTTAGCCATTGATCAATGGCTAGGTCTCTCCTTTTATTATGCAGTCATTAACTACTTAAATGAATCAAGATGACAGCAGAAAATAGTATTATATAAATATCACATCAATAATACTTATTAGTGATCTTCTACAACTTTATTTTTAGCAGCTGGATAACCAAAAATAAAGAATAATACTGACATCACAATCAAAGCAATAATACCTGAATCCCAACTTTCCGTAACATCATGAAGATAACCAATCAAGAATGGTCCAACAGCAGCAATTAAATAGCCAATGGATTGACCAAAACCAGATAATGAAATACTACCATCACTTGTACGCGCTCGAATTGAGAAGAAAGTCATACATAAACTGAAACAAGCACCCATCGCTAATCCGGCGATGATAATACCAATAATCAGTAGCACTAATGATTGCGTAAAGAATAGGCTAAATCCTACTAAGAACAACATCGTAATAATCACGACTAATATGCGTTGGTCTTTCAATTTAGATGCGATGATTGGGAATGTAAAGGTCATTGGCACTTGTGAAAATTGATTGAGCATTAACAAATATCCTGCCGTAGAAGGATCCAATCCTCTATCTACAAGAATTGATGGCACCCAAGCCACTACGGTATAAAATACCATCGATTGAAAACCCATCGTTAAGGCAACCATCCACGCCAGTTTAGATTTCGTGATAGTGACCTTTTTAGGTCTATCTTGTCGATCCACTATCGCCGTTGCCTTCTCTAATTGCACACCTTTTCGTGCTTTAGGTATCCACAATATGATTGCAATAATCGCAAAAAGAATCCAAAATGATAATGACAATCTAAAACCTAATGGTGTTATTTCTGACAGTGGAAAGCTTAAACCACCGCCTAAGCCAGCGGTAAAATTCATTGTTCCACTATAAATACCAGTAGCTAGACCAATTTGCATCGGGAAATACCATTTCACATAACTTGGTAACACCACGTTGCCGAATGCAATAGCAATTCCAAGAATGACCGTGCCAATTAAGAACAACGTGAAATCTCCTGCAATACGTAAATATAGTGCAACAATGAGTAGCATCGTAGAATACAATATTGTACGAGACATCGTTAATCGAGCTGTTACTTTTGAAACAAATGGCGAAACAATTGCAAAAATAATCAGCGGTATCGTAGTCAAGATGCCTGCAACACTGTTATTAATTTCCATAACTTGTTTAATTTCATCAACTACAGGACCGACCGACGTTAATGGCGCACGTAATGTAGAAGCAATAAAAACAATCGCAAGTATTACGCCCCAATTATTATTAACTTTATTGATGCGATATGGGTCAGTCATCTTATACCACCTTTCTTAAATCTCTTTTTTATAATTATATAATGATGAAGCGGGACAGTAATCTAACATTTCAATTTAGATTACCCTTCCCGCCCCACAAAACAACTTGCTGATTAAAAAATTATAATAAAAATACAATGAACAATCAGTGTTTTGTAATGTTTATTATGCACTTCAATCAAAGCAGTATCCCTTTGTTCATATTACTTTTTACGATTAATTTACCGCTTCTGTTGATGGTTCAAGTAAAATACGAGTGCCAGCTTTACCTGCTAAAGCGTCTATCGCATCATCTAATGAACAAATAATAGCCTCTTTACCCATTTCAGCAAACTGAATTGCTGCTTCTATCTTAGGTAACATACTGCCTGCTGGGAATTGTCCTTCAGCAACATATTGCTTCGCTTGTTCAACAGAAATCGTTTTTAGTTTTTCTTCGTTTGGTTTTCCAAAGTTAACACATACGTTTGAAACGTCAGTTAACATCACAAATGCATCTGCATCAACTTGTTCTGCTAGTTTTAAACCTGAACGGTCTTTATCAATTACTGCTTCTACGCCTTGAATATTACCATTGTCATCTTTATAGACCGGAATACCGCCACCACCTGAAGAAATAACGACTGCTTGGTCAATAAGTGACTTGATTTGATCCACACCATGAATAACTAATGGTTCCGGTGAAGGAACGACGCGGCGGTATCCTCTACCTGCGTCTTCTACCATTACAAAACCGTGCGTTTCTTCTAAACGTTGTGCTTCTATTTCATCAAAGAATACACCAATAGGTTTAGTTGGATTATTAAATGCAGGGTCATCTTTATCTACTTCTACCATTGTCAATAACGTTACTACATTACTGTCGATATTTAAAGATTTCAAATGATTTTTTAATGATTCTTCCATCATATATCCTATAAAGCCTTGTGATTCCGCATTACAAGCATTAATTGGTAAAGGATCGACAATGTCTTTAGCCGCTTCATTTTGTGCAATAATATTCCCTACTTGAGGACCATTACCATGCGTAACTACAATATTGTGTCCTTGCGCTTTTAATTCAGCCATTTTTCGTGTAGCTGAATACACATTATTATATTGATTTTCGTATGACGCTTCTTGCTTAGGTTGAAGAATTGCATTCCCGCCTAAAGCTAATACTACACGCTTACTCATACGCTCCACTCCTTAAAGTTGTTGCTATAAATATCCCATACAATGTATCTTTTCCAGATGATGATCCCACTTCTAACAGTTGGTTCATATGGTACACCGTTGGTTGTTGTTGCAACACTAATATTTTCGAACTAAATAATTTCTTTAACGCACTATCCAAAAAGGCTGTAGCAACTATTGTTGTTAACTGTTCTTGAATAAGCTCCTGTATAATCTTTAAATTCCCATCAAATATATAAGGCTTCATGAAATGCACAAATAGCATACCTGTTAAGATATCGTCACCTGAAGGGGTCAAACCTTGTCCTCTTCCTATCAAATAACGTAATGAAGATTCAATTGACTTATCATCTGCTTGTTTCAATGTCTCCATGATGGACTGCATTTTCAAATAAGAAAAATCTCCATTGTTATACTCTGAAAAGTCATATGTTGTGATATTTTCATGCAACTTTGACCATAATAATGAATTTGAATTCAACTCAACGCCACTCGCATGTACCGCTTGATTACGCCAAACCAATTGACAATTATCATTAATAAACATTGCATTTGCAGTTACTTTTATAGGTTGCTTCACAGTGATGTTTTCTAACAGTTGTTTTTTAGTTTGATGGTCTACAGTAACGCCAAATGGAAACGTACCATTTTCGTCACTACCTATAAAAATAAGTTTTTGATCATCATTGACGATGTTGAAGCCTTTTTCAAAAATACTATGCACATAAAAACCTTGTTGTTGTTCAATTATTTCCTGGGCAATTGGCCCTATTGAACGTACATGAAAAATCACCCTTTAAAGCCTAATTTTTCTGCATATGCCGTAATTGCTTTTTCAAAACATTCAATTGGTGGATGTACTGTTCCAGCACCGATTTGACCATAACCCGCAATTTTATGTGCAATACCTGTATTAATTACAGGAGTGATTCCTGTTTCTACTACTTTACGCGCATCTATACCTAAGCATGCACCTCTAAAGTTCCATGTAGGGATTGCAAAGTTAGGATTTTCACCGATACAAATTTCAGTCATTTCGTTGCTGATTTCTAAAGCATCATCAAATCCACCTGTACCTACGAATCTTGTTACTGCAGGTGCAGCGATCATTGCCATACCACCAACACCAATAGTTTCAGTAATAGCAGAATCACCAATATCCGTATTAGCATCGTCTGCAGAGTAACCTGTAAAATATAAACCTTGAGGCGTATTTACCGGTGCAGTAAACCATTCGTCGCCCATACCAGCGATGCGCACACCAAAGTTTTCACCATTACGACATAATGCAGTCACAACCGTACCGTGTTCTATTGTACGTGCAGCATCCATCATTGCTTTACCTGTTGCCATCGCTATATTTAAGAAGAACTGATCGGTATCAGCTAAAAATTGAAGCACTTCTGTACGTTTTTCTTGTTCTACATCATCTAATGCAGCGATAATTGGCGTTACCTCCTTTAGAAATGCTAATGATGCAGCTATATTACGTTGGTGGAATTCATCACCCATCGCAATGGCTTTCGCAATTAACACATTGACGTTTAAGCCATCTTTCATTTGTTTTAAAGCTTTACTAAGTACAGGACCTAAGACATCTTTCATCCAGTGCAAACGATTCACTACTGTTTCATTATATGCACCAAAACGTAAGACTGCTCCGATACCTTCATTCATTTGGCAATACGCTTCATTACCAGTTTCTCTATTTTCTACAACTAAGACCGGCATATTTGCTGAGGTAATACCACCCATTGGTCCAACAGCTTTAACATGATGACATGGAATAAATGTGATTTTTTCGTTTTCTAGTAATGCACGTGCATCTTCTTCATTGTTAGCCCATCCTTCAAACAAGATAGCGCCTACACATGACCCTTGCATTGGATCTGTCATATTTTCATATTTAATCGGTGGTCCTGCATGTAATAGGACATGGTCTGTTAATTCAGGAATTTTTGATTTCGCTGGCACTACATCTACTAAAAACGGTGCTGCAGCAATCATTTTATCTATAACTGCTTGGTTTGCTTCATCTATTGTTTTGTAACCCATGTTATACCGTCTCTCCTTCGAAATTATTTAAATATTGGAGTACTTTCATTAGCTTTTCGTCTCCGCCAGCAATTGGACGCCAGTTAAACTGTACAACTTCTGCGCCACCATCTTGAATAGCTGATGTGAAACTTTGTAGTCCAATATTGATTACGCTTGGTGTCATATTGATTAAATTCATCACTTTCTCATCGACAGTTAAATCTACTTGCTTTACTTCAAAAGATTTTATTTCACGGTTTGGTTGCTTCACATTGCTACCAATAATGTTTAACGCTGTACGTACCATTTGGTCATTTGTTTCACATACTACAGCGCCAGCTGCTTCTAAAGTGTTGATTTGTGCATGATAATCTTGATGATCATGCTCTGTTCCAACTACAGTTGCTAATACTGCTAATGAGCGTCCCTCTTCTTTTACTTTTTGAAGAATGTTCTTAATTGTTGGTGCTAATTCATTTGCCATATCATCATGACTACCATAACCAATGACATTATCTAACATAATGACTGCAGTTGATGGATCAGCTGATGATGTTTCTAACATTTCAATACGTTTTGATGGATCAATCATTGGGTGTGGTCTACCTTGAGTATAGATATCATCACCTAGATCAATAATTTCATGATTTCCGCCTTTGTATGAGTAACCTTCTGGCGTTGCATCTGTTGAATCATCACCTAATGTATCTTTAACTAACATTGCTGCTTCGGATGCTAAAGTACCTCCAGAGTAATAACCCTTGATACCGTTTTGTTGTGCATTTAAAGTCACCGAAATATTCTCTTTCACATGTGGTTTGAATTGTGGCGTTTCATCATTTGAAAGTTGAACAGAAATACGAGCAGCCTCTTCTAATGTATATGCGTGATAAATATTTTCTTCAGTATACGTAGGTTTTGAACCTAAGAATAAAGTAACGACTGGTTTATCAATGTTACGTAATAGATTCAACACTTTTTCTTCTACTTCTTTAGCTGGCGGCTTAGAAATAACAGTAATCACTTTAACTTTTGGATCTGAATTTAAAACTTTTATACTATCTAGCATTGTAATTGCGCCAACTTCAGTTGATAAATCACGTCCACCTGTACCTAATGCATTCGTTACTCCTTTACCTTCTCTATCGATAATCGTTGTAACTTCTTGAATACCTGTACCTGATGCACCTACGACGCCAATATCACCTTGGTTAACTGTATTAGTAAACGCGAGTGGTAAACCATGAATAATTCCCGTACCACAGTCTGGACCCATAACTAGTAATCCTTTATCATGGGCAAGTTTTTTCAGACGTACTTCATCTTCTTTAGCAACATTGTCACTGAACATAAAGACATTTAAATTGTGGTTCAAAGCATTTTCTGCTTCCATAGCTGCATATTGTCCAGGAATAGAGATTAACGCAAGATTAGGATTATTAGCTAATTCTAAAGCGCGCTTCCAGTTTGAAGCTTCATCTTGTTTTTGTGATTTATCGTCACCTTCATTTTTACCTTTTAATTCTGCTTCTACTTCTTGATCGACTTCTTCAACCTTATCTTTATCATCAGTATCCACAACGATGACTATATCGTTTGGTTTTGCTTCTTCTAACTCAGGTGTACCTAAGCCAGATGATTTAAATATATCTTTATTAGCAGGTGTTCCCATCATAATAGATACTTTATTAACACCTTCAATAGCAGATAATTTATTTGATAGTAGCATTAATACAATTGAGTCTTGATACGTATTTTCTTTAATTATTGTGTATAACATCTTATGCCTCCATTATTATTCTGCGAATCTATTTTTTCCGTGGTAGCGATCATAATGTACATCATCCGAAACTAAATATTCATAGATGTCATCAACAATTTCTATACCATTTTCATCATATTTCTCACTGCGCATACGGCCACGTTCACCAGGATAGAAAATTTCACCATATCCTTCTGCAGCAGGCTGTGCTTTAAGCTCATCTAACATAGTTGAAATACGTGTCTTAAACAGTTCTAAATCAGTGAAAAATTCCGGATTTATTACAATATGCAATTGCCCTAAATCTCGTCCTTTAGTTAAATCTTTATACATTGATGATACGTGTACACCATGAGGCACACCTAATAAACTACCGGATAGGATATCGACCATCATCATTAAACCATAACCTTTAGGGCCAGCTACTGGAACAAGTGCATGTACATCTCTAGCATCAGTTGTAGGCTCACCTTGTGCGTCGACTGCCCATGTATCTGGAATAGATAAATGTTTCGCTCTCGCATCGAGCACTTTCCCCCACGCTTGCACTGTTGTTGCCATATCAAATGTAATAATACGGTCGTCATTCGATGGCGCACTAAATGCAATCGGGTTAGTTCCAAAATAAGGTTCCGTACCACCAAACGGCACTACCATTGGATCTGATTGACACATACTAATACCAACCATATTCTCTTTTGCAGCCATTTCGACAAAATAACCAAGTGCCCCACTATGAGAAATGTGCTTCATACCAACAACAGCAACACCACTCTCTTTCGCCATTGCAATAGCCTTTTCCATTGCTTGTTTCGCAGCTTGGTGACCAGGGCCATTGTCTCCTTCAAAGACTGCAGCTGAAGGTCCTGTTTGTTCAAATTGATAGTTTGGATTAGCTGTTATGCCACCTTTGGCAATACGTTCTGCATAATACTCAACTCTGACAGCACCATGTGAATGGATACCTCTGTGGTCTGCAAACGTCAATACATCGGCAACATCTTGTGCCGCACTTTCGTTTAATCCAGCTTTTACTAATTTATTCTTCATGAGTTCAAGTAATTGTTCTTTAGATACACGCATACGAAAACCTCCTCACTTTATAGTCAATTCCACTAATTTTTATCTACGTTTAGCCTATTTATTGCATTAAAAAGGAAGCTACTTGGGAGAGTAAGCTTAGTCTTTAAATGTATGTCCTCATACATTTCATAACGTTCCCATTTCACTTCCTTTAGTTTTATTTAATACAGTTGCTCTGATACTAAATAGTCATAAATACTTTCAGCGACTGGAATACCACTTTTAGCATAACGCTGTTTGACTGTTTCCTGAATTTCCCCAGGATAGTAGACTTGTTCAAATCCTTGTGCTGGTTTTATGTCATGTAACTCATCAACCATTTCAGAGACTTTTTCTAAAAATAATGTTTTATCTCCAAAATAAGCTGGATTTATTACAATATGAAACTGCCCTAATCTACGGTACTGGCTTAAATCCTTATACATTGAAGTGACATGTTGACCAAATGGCAATCCTAGGAGGCTACCTGCTAAGATATCAACCATCATCATTAGTCCGTATCCCTTAGGTCCTGCAACTGGTAATAATGCCGCCACTTCGAATGGGTCGGTTGTCGGTTCTCCTTGATTGTCCACCGCCCATGTATCTGGGATTGATTTATGTTTGGAACGGGCATCCAAGATTTTTCCCCATGCTTGCACTGTTGTTGCCATATCGAACAAAATAGGTTCGCCCGATTGTCGTGGTGCAGCAAATGCAATAGGATTCGTGCCAAAGTAAGGCTTCGTACCACCGTATGGTACAACCATTGGATCTGATTGACATACTGTAATAGCTACCATTCCTCGTTTTGCAGCTTGTTCTGCAAAATAGCCAATAGCGCCACTATGGCCCATTTCTTTGACACCTACCATACCAATACCACTATTCTCAGCCATGGTGATAGCTTCTTCCATTGCCTGATACGCGACATAATGTCCTACTGCATTATCTCCAAAATAAGTTCCAGCTGAAGGTCCATTTTGCGTAAATTCTAAACTAGGTTCTAAATTATAACCTTGCTTTGAAATACGTTCTGCATAATATTGCATGCGCACAGACCCATGAGAGTGGATGCCACGCTCATCAACAAATATCATAAGGTCAGCCGTTTTGTCTGCTTGTACTTCAGGAAGACCAGCTTGCGTCAATTTTCTCTTGAACAGTTCACGTAATTTATCTCTTTCAACGTATACTAACGTCTCTTCTTCCATCGTTAACAACCTTCCTTAAATTTCAATATCTCTATTAGCATCTTTTGAATAGATATATGCAAACGGTTCGTCTAAACCTACTGCATATGTCGCTTGAGGCGCATAGGCACCCATAAAGATATAATCTCCTTTATCAACTGGCATCCATTCATTATCTAAGTTGTACATGCCACGTCCGCTTAAGATATAAGCACCGTGTTCTTGCACATGTGTTTCGATATATCCATGAGATGCACCAGGTTTAAATGATAAAATATGAATATTCATATCATATGCAAGTTCTTTTGGTAAAAGGTCTAAGATTTTAACTTCTTCCATACCTTCATAAGGCTCTTGCACCATATCATTAACGTTTCCAGTAACTACTTCTGGTGTATATCCTTCTAATGGTTGGTAACGTTTTTTGTATAAAAATACTCTACTATCATTATTTTGGTTACTGTTTTCAAACGTCATAACTTGATGAGCTGGAACATATAAATAACCGCCTGCACTTAACTCATACTTCTTATCATCTGCGTACGCATTAATATTACCGTATTCAACATAGATAAATGTTTGTACACCGTTACCTCCAAAGCCTTGTTTGTTGCCGCCTTGATTTTTCAAAGTAACTAAATAATCAACAAAACGAGCACCTAATCTTGGAGTTCCCATGATTGTTACATCACAATCTTCGAATCCTGGTACTACATTATTAACTAAACCATCTGGCGTAATTACTGCATAATTATCCTTTTTAATTACTGAACGTGTTTCTAATAAGCCTTCTCTATAACCTTGATTGTGGTTTAAATAACCCATAAAAACATTACTCCTTTTCTCTATTTGGAATTATTATTTTCTCGTTTGAATTTGCTGAACAATTATTATTTAACTGTTTCAATCCTTATTCTTTATAAGCAAGTTGATACAATACTTGTTTAAGCACCTCTATACCTTTAACTAAATCTTCAATATTAGTTTCTTCTGTAACATTATGACTCACGCCATTAATAGATGGGACAAACAACATTGCGGTCGGTATGTATTTAGCAAAGATTTGAGAATCATGCCCTGCGCCCGATGGCATCATCTTACTGTCATTAGTACCAACTACTTGTTCAGCAGCTTGTTCTACTACTTTGACTAAGCTTTCATCCATCATGGTTGGCGCTTCATCCATCCACAAGTTAATGTCGTATTCGACACCTTCTTGTTTCGATACCGTTTTGATGCAATCATCAATCGTTTTCGCAAAATCATTTAACTCTTCTTGATTAATATGTCTACAATCAATTGAAAAAGTCACCTCACCTGGCACTACGTTGACTGTGTTTGGCACTGGATCAACACGACCAAAAGTAATAACTAGTGGATCACCAATCGCTCTTGCTTTATCAGTTAGCTCTGTCGCGATTTTACTGAAAGCAACTACTGCATCTCTTCTTAATCCCATCGGCGTTGTTCCCGCATGGTTTGCTTCGCCTTTCAAGTTAATTGTGTAACGTTTTTGTCCAACAATACCATTGACGACGCCGATTGCTTTCTTCTCAGTCTCCAATACTTTGCCTTGTTCGATATGTACTTCAATAAATGACTTAATATAACTATAATCGTTATCTTCACTGCGGTAATCAAAACCAGCGTTGTTCATCGCTGCTTTAAAATTAATACCCTCGCCATCAGCAATATCATTAACGTCTTCACGTTTAGCTAAGTTAAAGAAATTTTTGCTTCCCCAAAACGCATACGGGAAACGGCTACCTTCTTCTTCGGCTAATGCCAAGACTTCCAGTGAGCGTAATGGTTGACCATGCTCGGATTTCAATGATTGCATTGCAACTAATGCTGCTAAGACACCAAACTGACCATCTAAATGACCGCCTTCAACAACGGTATCAATATGTGATCCTGACATAATTGTCTCTTCGGGGTATTTACTTCCTTCAATACGTCCTTTTAAATTACCGACACTATCAAAGCTAGCTTTAAACCCTTCTTTTTCTAATGTATGTTTTAATTCATGTACAGCATTTGACCACTCATCTGAATATAGTAAGCGCGTAATACCGCCACCGTTCAATCCACCAAAACCGGTGAATTTTTTATCTAAAGATTCAAAAGAAGATCGTATGTCCATTAAATTCAACTCCTTTTTCATTTCACAACCAATTATAAGCGTTTACATTTTAGTTATCATTCACATTTCTAACAATAATGGTTGAGACTTTTATTCGATTTATACAAATACTTCTAAACATTTCTTTGAGATACTATAGTTAGCAAATTTTATATATAGGAGGATGATAGGTTTGTCTCAATATCATTCTAAAATTATGACTGAAGATGGATTTACCCTACCTTTTACAGTTATTGAAGCACAAAACAAACACGCAAAAGGCGTTATAACGTACTTTCATGGTGGCGGATTAATCTTTGGAAGCCCTGACGATCTTTCACAGAATTACATAGATTTATTAACACAAGACTTTCATCTCGTCCTAGCTTCTTACCGTCTGGCACCTGAAAGTAATATAAACACAATCATTAGTGATGCTTTACTACAATATGATGCAATTAAACAACGCTATCCATCAATACCTTTATTTACATTCGGTCGTTCTGCAGGTGCTTTTTTAGCAATGATTGTCTCAACACATCGTCAAGTCGATGGCATTGTTGATTTTTATGGTTATTGCCGTGTACATGTACCATCATTTTTAAGACCAAATTCACAATACCAAACACTATCATCTAAAATTACTCCTGAGATACTGAATCAATTGATTCAAGAGCAACCGTTAACATCTGGTCTTATGCAAGCCAGATATCCTATTTATATACATGCACGTGGAGAAGCTAAATGGCTAGAGTATTTAGGTATTCAGACCTCAACGCAAAGTGATTATAATATTTCAGCTCAACAACTCAATCACTTTCCGCCAACGTTCATTGTCCATTGTATCAATGATCCAGATGTCCCATATAGCGAAAGTGAATATATCTATCAAAATGTGAAAAATTGTCATATAGAAACTTTAGATGATAACCAACATGACTTTGATAGAACAGTAAATGAAACTAGCATTGATTTATATAAGAAGGCCGTACATTTTTTAAACCAACTCGTTTAATTGAAGGAGAATGTTTATAGTGAATTTGCAAAATGTTTTAGATAATTTTCAAACGTTTAATAACTTTGCTCGAAATGAACAAAATGGTGGTATTAATCGTATCGCCTTTACACATCCAGAGAGATTAGCTGCATTAAAGTTTTCTATGTTGTGTCAAAAAGCTGGCTTAGATGTATATTTTGATTTCTTCGGAAATGTCATTGCACGCAGAGAAGGTAAAGACCCATCTTTGAAGCCTGTAGTTTTAGGTTCTCACATCGATACTGTAAAAGACGGTGGCCAATATGACGGGTTACTAGGTGTACTAGGAGCATTAGAGGTTATTGAACATTTAAATACACACCAAATCGAAACTGATCATCCTATCATCGTCATCGCCTTTGCCTGTGAGGAGTCAACAAGATTTAACGAGGCTACATTAGGAAGCAAATACCTAACAGGTAAGATGACTAAATCAGACATGAAACATATTAAAGATAATGAAGGCAATATACTTTATGATGTCGTCGAACCCTTATCTCAAGACATGCACGGCAAGGCTGCATTATTTGAACGCAACCAAATTAAAGCTTTCTTAGAGCTACACATTGAACAAGGTCCAATACTTGAAAAGAACAACAAAGATATTGGTATTGTCACAGATATTGCTGCCCCTCATCGTTTCAAGTTAAATATCCAAGGTGTCACGAGTCATTCTGGTTCTACCCCTATGCCTATGAGAATTGATGCACTTACTACATCGTCAGAAATTATTTTAAGTATTGAATCTATAGGCCAAACTTATCATGATCAGGGAATTGTTACGACAGTTGGTTACGCAAATGTATATCCAAATACGATGAATGCAATTCCAGGAGAAGTCACTTTACTTATTGATATTCGAGGAAAAGATCTGACAGTACGGGAACAAGTTGTTACAGAAATCCAGCAACAAATTCAAGCTATTACTCAAAAACGCAAAACAGCATATCATTTAGAAGACTTAGGGCAAGACAAGCCACAAAGTTTCAATCATAAAATGGCTCAAATCACTGAACTAAGTTGTCTTCAGTCTGACTATAGTTTCCGTTATATGTATAGTGGTGCAGGCCATGATGCGATGAATTTCGCACCTATTTGTCCAACGAGTATGATTTTCATTCCTTGTAAAAAAGGTATTAGTCATTCACCAGAAGAATCTGTCACTGAGCAACAAATTGCCAAAGGTATTCAAGTTTATATAAATACAACGATTGAGTTAGCCAAATTAGAAACAACATTAGAAGATTAATACATCTTTTGTAAAATGTTGCTTTCTTTGATTTTCTCCAAAATAATAATATAATTAACAACTAAAGTGAGCATCCTATTATACAAAGTAGGTTTCTCACTTTTTTACGCACTATATTTTATGAAAAAAATTACATGCTAAAATCAAAATTTTAGTTTCAAAATACTTTTATAAGATAATACAATGACAGAGGTTGATTATAATGACGAAAATATGTTTTATCAGACATGGGGAAACTGATTGGAATACTGCTGGGAGATTACAAGGACTTACAAATACTCCTTTAAATGACAAAGGTATCGAACAAGCCAAAGCATGTGGCCAATATTTAAAGGAGTCACACTGGGATGTTATTCTTACAAGCCCATTATCAAGGGCTAAAACAACTGCACAATGGATTCAACATTACTTAAATATTCCGTTAATAGAGAACGAAGCTTTTATCGAAGTTTCTTTTGGAGATGCTGAAGGTTTAACTCCAGAAGAACGCAGTGCAAAATTCCCTTCACTCATCTATCCAAATAAAGAAAAAGAAGCGGTAATTAAAGACCGCTTCTTAAAAGGTATAGATTTAGTTAATAATACTTACAAAGATAAAAACATATTAATTATTTCTCACGGAGCTTTTATCAATGCAATATTTCATCATTACTCAAATGGCAATTTGGGCACAGGTATCACAAAACTTACAAACGGCAGTATGAGCACGCTAAAAATTGCTGATGGTCATTGTACTATTATCAACTATGACCAAACTTCACATTTGCCGATGCAAGGCTCAAGCATTTAAAAAGCTTTCGTTGCCATGCCCTGACATTCGAAAGAGTTTAATGTTTACCTGTGCTTACGCTCATGCATAAGTTCCACTGATTTCCAAAATTGGACACCTGAGTATATACTTAGGTGCAAGAGCCACTAACTTAAGAAATTAAGAAGTGGCTCTTTATAGTTAGTATTCACTTCTCAAAATAGCATAACTTAATGTATCCCTATATTCACCGTCTACTAGTCTATTTTCTCTTAAGACGCCTTCTAACTTCATTTCTAAATTTTGTAACACCATTCTTGCTGCTGTATTGTTTGAATCAATAGATGCCGCTACTCTGTTTAATTTCAGCACTTTAAAAGCATATTTTATAATGGTTTTGGCTATATTTGTTGCGATACCATTGTTCCAATAATTCGGATGGATAATAAATTCAATTTCGGCACTTTTGTTCACTTCATCTATAACTAATTGTATCGTCCCAATAACTTTATCAGTATCAGGATTAACTAAAACATTATAAACTACATTCGAATCTTGATTTATAACTTCACGAAGAAATTGCTTTGTTTCCTCATTACTTTGCGTCTTCCAAGTTTGGTACTTAGTTACTTCTGTTAAATTATGTAATTCATTTATGTCATCTATATCTGTATCTATTAAATCTCTAGAATAGAAATCCATATTTACCCTCCTAAAATTTTAAAAATCAAGTATTATATTAGCGAACGCTTACTTTTATAGGTTGCTATTAGTCGTTAGTAGATTAGATCTTATTAATACAGAATTTATTTAACTTAAATATCCAATACTGTCACTTTAATTTATCATAGGTTAAATACTACTGAAAATGAAAGCAATTATTTCAATGGTCGCATGGCCCCAACACTCAAAATCCAACTTAAACACTAACGACGAACTGATTTAAATTCACTCAGCAAACCAATAGTTTATAACAACCTTTTCAAAATTTATAAATAATATTCATTTATAAGCATTATAACTTTATATACACATTAGTTAAATATTAAGTTATCATCTAATAATAACTTAATATTTAACTTTTTTATTTTATTGAGGATATTTTAGTAAAAAGTTCACCCAGATTGGTGAACTTTTTCTATTTGTATTACGTATTTTTATAAACAAGGAGGAGAAGGCATGCTAGATGAAAATGATCTATATAAACTGATTGTTGAGAATAAGGATAGCAAAAGTCTAGAAATCCTATATGATCGGTACGAGTCATTGCTATTTAATTTGGCTTATAAAATCACTCAAGACAAGCAATCTAGTGAGGAAATATTACAAGATATTTTTATGAAAATTTGGCATCAAAAAGCAATTTTCAAATCTGAAAAAGGTAAATTATCAACTTGGCTCATCACACTATGTCGTAATGGAGCAATTGATATTGTAAGAAAGCGAAAAGTAACAGAGAGTGAATTCAACGAAGAATTTCAGGGACTGCAACTGAGTGGCTTACCCGAATATGATTTATTAGAGAAAGAATGTTCAGAGCAAATTCAAAAAATGATTTCATATTTAAATAAAGATCAACAAGATATCATTGCCCTATTTTATTATAAAGGGTTAAGCCAACAAGAGATTGCACATAAATTAAACACACCTTTAGGTACTGTAAAGAGCAGACTTCGATTATCAATACAACATTTAAATAACTACTTTAAAAAAGTTTCAAGAAGGGAGCGTGAAGAAAATGAACGATAAAAAAGTTGATAAAATATACGATTATTTTAATGACAATTTGGATGAGCATGTAAAAGAAGAAATTGAAAAAGAATTAAATTCCTCTTCTGAAAGTGACGAAACTTTAAATGACATTAATATTCTTCACGATACGCTTCCTTATAGTAATAAGGAAGTTGAACCTCCAATAGGCATGAAGCAAAGAATATTAGACGCAGTTATTAATGAAGAACATGAAAATCAACAGAATCAATCAAGTCACTACAATCAAGACACTACACCTTTGCAAAAACGTGATACCCAGAATACAAATGAATCACAACAATATAAACAAAGTGATTATAAGCAAACTAAGCATACATGGGTCAAACAACTATCTATAGGTATTATGGCGGCATTATTATTGTTATCATTGATCGGAAATGGCGTTCAATATTTTAACCACAAAGAATCACAAAAACAATCGTCACCATTGATTAATACCAATGATACACACGCTATCAATTTGAAATCTATGAATGAGGAAAAAACACAGGGTCAAGCTTATGTATCTAATAGCCAAACAAATAATAAGCTAATGGTCGAAGCTAATGATATTGAAGCTACAACAGGCAATGAAGTTTATCAAGTTTGGGTCATTAAAGATGACAAACCATATCCTGCAGGAACATTCGCAACTAAAAACAATAAAGGCATGGTCGTATTCGACTTAAATGACCTCGATGTAGACAAGAATGATACCATCGCCATCACCTTAGAACCTTCACCAAACAACGCAGAACCTAAAGGACAAATGATTATGGCTAGTAAAGAAGTTTAATAAAATTATCTAAAAGGATCACAAATCTATGTGATCCTTTTTTGATTTTCATACGTATATCTCTTAATCACATTTTTAATAAGACATTAATTATATTTGTATTAGTTAGAAACTGAATAGAAAAGGTGGAGATAAACTATGAAAATAACCGTTAAAGATATCTTGTCAGTCATTAAGCAAAATACAGTCGAACCTTCAAAATGTGTAAAATTAGATTCAGAAATCATTTGTGAAAAAGTAACTTCAATGTACCAAGATATAAGCCTAGCTACCTTATTCATGTTAAAAGATTCAGAAAATGTAACACATTATGCTCAATGTGCTAACGAAATGAATCCTTTGCTTGTGATTACAGATGCGCCTCCCTCTAAATTTAGCCATTTAGAATACAATATGCCTATTATTTTTATAACAGATTTTCCAGAAGTAGCTAATAACTTAGTCAAATTATTTTATAAAAATGCAATTGAAAATATTAAATGTATCGCTGTTACAGGTACAAATGGCAAAACAACAACAAGTCATATGATCGGTAATTTACTTACACAACTTGATAAAAAAGTGGCTATTATAGGCACGATGGGAATATACGACTGTAATTACAATAAACTTAACTTTAATCATTCAACTCAAACTACACCAATGTATTTTGAAATGGCTGAGATTATAAATTATTTTTATAATGAAAATTATGATTATATCGTTTACGAGGCTACTTCTATAGCTCTAGATCAAAGACGGACAGATTTTATCAAAAATGATTTAGCCGTTTTTACTAATTTCAGTCCAGAACATCTGGAATATCACGGAACTATGACTAACTATTTAAAAGCTAAATTAAGATTAGATGGACTAAGCTCACTAAATTTAATCAATTTAGATACGGCAGAATACCATACTATTTTAAAAGACGAACAGCATTTTTCCACTACACAAAACGCATATTATCAATATCATATTACTAATGACGCTATTGATATCGAGATTAACGATATTCCATATACTATCCTACCTAAATTTAAAGGAGGACATAACTTTATAAACTTAGCTACAAGTATATTTGCTTTAGACAAATTAGGTTTTGATTCAAAGAAAATAGTTAAAGTTGCTTCCACAATTGATCCACCATTACATCGCTTTCAAATAGTAGAAATAGATGATTATACGATTATATTGGATTTTGCACACACTGCTTTGGCCATTAAAGAATCTATAAATAACGCTTTGAATTATAGTAAAAGTGTTAATAAGAGCTTAAATACAATGGTTACAGGCATAGGATTGAGAGGTTTAGATAAAATAAAATTGACCGTAGATACATTACCTCAGGGTATTCATAAGTTGATGATTGCTGCAGAACAAGTAGGATATGAAGACCCAGAAAAAATCCTTCGCTTTATGTTTAATCATTTACCAGATTGTTATAGAACAAGTAATGTTTTGCGTGGCTCTTCACGAAAAGAAGGTATAAAAGCACTTTTACATGCAACAGATAAAAATAATGAGATTATTTTACTTACTGGTATAAATGAACCCCAAAATTATAAAGGTCAAAAATACGACCACGATGATCAAGAGTATGCAAAAAAGATATTACAAGAACTCAAACATCAAACAACAACACTAAAAAAAGCCCCCTAATCAGGGCTTTCAGACTGTCGACAAAGTCTCCGACTTTGTTGGCAGTTTTTTTGTGCACGCTTTC
>ERZ1023420.61-NODE-61-length-58083-cov-10.194079_pt1 | contig 58083 bp, 60 predicted proteins | sample MGYA00380512_ERZ1023420 | MGnify/ENA primary metagenome ERZ1023420 (study PRJEB33173, sample SAMEA4830390) | metagenome | study: EMG produced TPA metagenomics assembly of the PRJEB25223 data set... | reverse complement strand
ATGCGTCTTTAATTTTTTGTAAGAATTGAGCACGAATAATACAACCTTCACGCCATATCATTGCTAAATCGCCTAATTTTAAATTCCATTCATTTTCTTCACTAGCTTTACGCATTTGCGCAAATCCTTGTGCATATGAACAAATTTTACTCATATATAAAGCTTTACGGATTTTTTCTAAGAATTCATCTTTATTACCAATAAATTCTGCTTTAGGACCGTTTAATTCCTTAGAAGCATTCACACGTTCTTGTTTAATTGATGAAATGAAACGAGCAAATACTGATTCAGTGATAATCGTTAAAGGAATACCTAATTCTAAGGCATTGATAGAAGTCCATTTACCTGTACCTTTTTGACCCGCAGTGTCTAAGATCTTTTCGACAAGTGCTTCATTGTCATCATCTAATTTAGTGAAGATATCACCAGTGATTTCAATCAAATAACTTTCTAATTCACCAGCATTCCATTCTTTAAATGTCTTAGAGATGTCTTCATGTGACATACCTAATAAATCTTTCATCATCGCATAGCTCTCTGCTATAAGTTGCATATCTGCATATTCAATACCATTATGAACCATCTTAACATAGTGGCCGGCACCATTTGGTCCAATATATTCTACACATGATGCACCATCTTTAGCTTTTGCAGCAATTGCATCTAGTATATCACTCACTTTATTATAAGCTGCTTCTTGACCACCTGGCATTAATGAAGGACCAGTAAGGGCACCTACTTCACCACCAGATACACCCATGCCAATAAAGTTAATACCACTTTCAGCTAAGGCTTTATTACGACGGATTGTATCTTGATAATTAGTGTTACCACCATCAATTAAAATGTCATCATCATCTAATAATGGAAGTAAACTGTCAATTGTTGCATCTGTTGCAGGACCTGCTTTAACCATTAATAAAATTTTACGTGGCTTTTCTAATGAATTAACAAATTCTTCCAAAGAATATGTTGGGTGGATTTGTTTACCTTTAGATTCATTAACCATTTCATCTGTTTTTTCGCTTGAACGGTTATATACAGAAACGCTATAACCACGTGATTCAATGTTCCAAGCGAGGTTTTTACCCATTACTGCTAAACCTACTACACCTATTTGTTGAGTCATATTACTTACCTCTCTCATTCAATTTTTCAATAGTATTGTATCATAAAAGTCGAAAGTACTTCACTAAACTAAATTACGATTTAGCTACTAACTCAATAATTTTGACAATTTGTTTTGCTAATTGATTAAGTGAATTCACTGAAATACGTTCAGATGTTGTATGAATATGTTCATAGCCCACACCTAAAATGACTGTAGGGATTCCAAATGTATTAGTAATACTGCCATCTGATCCGCCTCCAGCAATAACAGTATCCCCTGCTAATCCAAGTTCTCTAGCACTATTGGTAGCAAATTGAGTTACTTTGTCATCATTTTCTAATTTAAAACCAGGGTAGCTCTTCTCGATGATAACTTTTGCTTCACCACCTAATTCTTGTGCGGTAGTCTCGAATGTTTCCTTCATATGAGTGACTTGTTGTTCAATACTTTGATTATCATGAGAGCGTGCCTCAGCTTCTAAAACTACTTCATCAGCAACGATATTTGTAGCAGAGCCACCATGAAATTTACCTATATTAGCAGTAGTATAGTCATCAATTTGTCCTAGCTTCATGCGACTAATAGCTTTTGCAGCAATGTTTATTGCACTAATTCCTTCTGAAGGTGTACTAGCATGAGCTGTTTTTCCTAAAATAGTCGTGTTTATTACCATTTGAGTTGGTGCTCCTACTACTGTTGTGCCAACAGGTTGACTAGCATCAACTGCATAACCAAACTCAGCGTCAATGTATGTTGAATCTAGTTCTTTAGCACCTTTAAGACCAGATTCCTCACCAACAGTAATAATAAATTGGATTTGGCCATGTGGAATTTCATTTTCATTAAGATATTGAATGGTTTCAATTATTGCTGCTAATCCCGCCTTATCATCAGCACCTAGAATGGTACTACCATCAGAATAAATATATCCATCCTCTTTAATTTGAGGTTTAATATTTATTCCAGGTATAACAGTGTCCATGTGACTAGTGAAGTAAATTTTAGACACATCTTCTTTCGCACTAGTGGCTGGTAAAGTACATATAAGATTGTTAGCACCTAACCATGACTTTTCTGATGCATGATCTTCAATTACATTTAAACCTAGTTCTTCAAATTTCTTTTTTAAAATGTGTTGAATGACTTCCTCATGTCCTGTTTCAGAATTTATTTGGACTAATTCTAAAAATGTTTCAAGTAATCGTTGACTGTTTATCATTATGACAAACCCCTTTCTCGTTTGATTTCTATTTTAACTAATTTTCTACAATATCAAAAATAAATTGATTGCCATTTGTATAAAAATCATTTATGGTTAATTTATATATTAAGTAAAGTGTATTATGTAAGTGTTTTTAAATAAGGAGCGTCAAATAGTGAATAATAAAGTGTTAAGAATTATAATAATTGTAATGTTGATTGCAATTGTGGCAGCATTACTACTCACAAGTTTAGTGCCACTAATGTATTAATCTTCGCAATAAAAAAGAGTCCGGGACATAAATTTCCAGGATAAGTAAATAAAGACAATTTCTATTTAAATAATATAGAAATTGTCTTTTTTTTTAATGTTTTTGATTACTTTCAACTCGTTGAGTTGTTACTTTTCTTATATTAAGTGCCATTAGCACAAATCCTAGTTCTCTTTTGGCTTTATTTATCCCTCGAACGGACATTCGAGGGAAACCCCAAATAGATTTCATAAATCCAAAAACAGGCTCCACATCAATTTTTCTTTGACTGTAGTTGGTTTTGTTTTTGGTTCTGAATGCTTTTTATTATTTTGGGATTTAAAATATTCTCAATTATAATTCTTCATTATTTTTTTATTTGCTTTTAAATTGAAGTTCATACATTGTTGTTTCAGTGGACATTCTGAACAATCATCACATTCATATAATTTAAAGCCTCGTTTAAAACCATTCTTATCATGACGATAGGCATATCTTTTGAAACCTAATCTTTTATTGTTCGGACAAATGAATTCATCGAATTCGGTCTTAGGGATTGTTTCAACAATATCATTTACATGTTACCATTTGTTGGGATAAGAACTGAAGTTTCCATTGGTAGAGTAAGTCGAGTCATGTTATAATCCCTATACATAAGGCACCTCGTTAATTTAGTTTAATGAAGTTTATTCAATTATACGAAAGTGCCTTATTTTTTAAGTGTTTGAATGTAAAATTACATATAAATAAAAAGTATTTTGGCGAGACTCTTGAGGGAACAGGACAAGCTGAAGACTACAGGCTGAAGCTGTCCCCTAAGAAAGCGAGCCAAGAATACGAAGTATTGTAAATAAAGAAGCCAGTAAATGAATTTATAAAAATTCATTTACTGGCTATTTTGCTAGGAATTATGTACCAGCCTTTTTTTATTTAATCACTAATTATATTTCATTGTGTAACCGTAGTGATCCAAATTGAGATTTAATGTTTAAATACTTTTCTAGTTCATTTAATATTTGCATCATACTTGAACGTGATTTTAAAGATTGATGAGATTTAGGAAGTGGTAATTCGTCTAGTGATAAACGGATTTCATACAGTGAATGTAATCGTAAAGCAGTATAATCATTACTATTTACGTTATTACCAATTTCTGACATTAAATGAGATACATCAGTCAGTAATGGATCATCGACAGTGACTTGATTTAATAACGGTTTAATTCTACGCAATAATTCAAGTTGTTCTTGTCTCATATCAAAATAGTGATAAAATGAATTTTCATTTCTAATAAAATGATTTTTAACATCTCTAAATGCGATAGATTTGGCCTTTCGAATGTCTAATTGGAGTTTTTCGAAAGATAAAGTAAGATCATTATTATAATTTGAGCAAGCTTCGCTATATGTCATAAAGATTTCTTTAAAGCCTTTTTCTATATCTTTCTTAAAAGAAACTAATGTTTTGTCTAAACTTGGCATAATTAAATTCATAATGAATGCGATTCCTAGTCCAATAGTTAATAAGAGTAATTCATTAATGATTAAATGTAAATTAATAGTAGTTGCATTGAAAACATGTAATAATATAACACAACTAGTTACAACACCCTCTTGAACTTTCAACATAACAGTTATCGGAATAAATAATAATACAATTAATCCCAAAACAAGCGCATTCTGACCTAATAAGCTAAAAACCAATGAACCAAACAGTAGAATTAGTATACAAGAGACAAATCTTGATACGATAGCTTGTACTGAGTGAACTTTAGTATGTTTAATACATAATACAATGAGGATAGCACTTGATGCATAATTATCAAGCCCCATCCATTTAGCTAAAATAACACCTAATGTGATACCTACTGCTGTTTTAAGTGTTCTTAATCCAATCTTATAAGGATTTAACTTTAACATTAGTAAATCCTCTTATCTTTCGTCGCAATATTTATCAAATAGGCCTTGTAACTGATTAATAACATCCATTACATCATGGCCTTCAATTTGATGACGTTCAATCATTTCAGTGATTTTACCATCTTTAATTAATGCAAATGATGGACTTGAAGGTGCATAACCCTCAAAATAGTCTCTAGCCTGTTGTGTAGCCTCTTTATCTTGTCCAGCAAATACTGTAACAAGTCTATCAGGTAGTTTATCATAGTGTAATGCATGTGATGCTGCTGGACGTGCAATTCCTCCCGCACATCCACAAACTGAATTAACCATTACTAATGAAGTACCATTTTGTTGTAATACTTTGTCAACTTCATCTGCAGTTGTTAATTGTTCATATCCCGCATTTTCAATTTCATTACGAGCTTGTTCAACCACGCCGTTCATATATAAATCAAAATTTAAATCCATTTTAATCACCTTTCAATCTTTTATTTATTCAATGCTATTCTACTAAATATAAGTGTTAGATTTCAAACAGCTTGTCCAGGGAATATGATATATCATTTTAAACTAGTAAATACTTGTATTTTCTATTGTGAATTGTTCAATACGTTCTTTAACTTGAGACATGAAGCGCCCTGTTTGAACACCATCAAGTATTCTATGATCAATCGAAATACACAAATTCACCATGCTTCTAATTGCAATCATATCATCAATAACGACTGGTTTTTTTACAATAGATTCTACTTGTAAAATCGCTGCTTGTGGATGATTTATAATTCCCATTGATGAAACGGATCCAAATGTACCGGTATTATTAACGGTAAATGTTCCACCAGACATATCTTCTTGTGATAATTGTTTATTTCTTGCTTTAAGTGCTAGTTCATTTATCTCTCTAGCAATACCTTTGATTGATTTTTCATCAGCGTGTTTAATAACAGGAACATATAATTTATCTTCATCTGCTACAGCAATTGAAATATTAATATCTTTATGAAGAATAATTTCTTCTCCATCCCAGCTACTATTTAATAGTGGGTTTGATTTTAATGCTTCTGCAACAGCTTTTACAAAGAATGCAAAGAAAGTTAAATTATAACCTTCGTTCTGTTTGAACGAATTTTTATGATGATTTCTAATTTTAACTAAGTTAGTTGCATCAACTTCAAGCATCATCCAACCATGAGGGATTTCAGTTACACTTGTCACCATGTTTTGAGCTATTGCTTTACGAACACCTTTGACTGGTATAGATTGACTAATTTGACTCTGATTAGAATCCACGTTGGATTTCGTATGTTCAAAACTAGATTGTGAATTGTTATTTATTTCAGGTTCCGGATGACTTGAATTAATATAATTTTCAATATCTTTTTTAGTCACACGTCCTTCAAAACCTGTGCCAGGAACTAATGATAAATCAATGTCATTTTCAGATGCAATTTTAAAAACTACTGGTGAATATCGACCGTTATTAAGTAAAGATGCTTGTGTATGTGCATTTGTTTTAACAGAATGATGAACTTCTTTATCAGAAGTATTTTTTGAAGCCGATGCTGACGTTTCGACTGTTAAAGTATCATTACCATTTATATTTAAATTTGTTGAATCCTTAACGGTTTCAATATCGATATTTTTAGTGTTGGTAGAATTATCTGTTTCAGAAGTTTCAATTTTACAAATAACATGATCTATTTGAACGGTTTCACCTTCTGAAACTAAAATTTCAGTGATAGTACCAGAAACAGTTGAAGGTACTTCAGCAGTTACTTTATCAGTAATTACCTCACATAAGGGTTCATATTCATCAACATAGTCACCCACTGAAATAAGCCATTGCTCAATAGTACCTTCATGAACACTTTCGCCTAGTTTTGGCATTTTTATATCCATAACTTTTCCTCCTTAAAATTGTGCAAGTTCTCGCATTTTTTCTAAGATTTTATCAGGATTCATCATAACTTCATTTTCAAGATTAGGAGAAAATGGCATTGAAGGAACATCTGGTCCAGCTAATCTCATAATAGGTGCATCAAGTTCAAATAAACAGTTTTCAGCTATGATTGCAGAGACTTCTGACATGACACTGCCCTCAAGATTATCTTCTGTTACTAATAAAATCTTGCCATTCATTTTAGCACGTTTAATAATTGTTTCTTTATCTAGAGGATAAACAGTTCTCAAATCAACTATTTCAACACTAATACCATCTGCTGCTAAAATATCAGCAGCTTGCATACAATAATTTACACACAAACCATATGTAAATACAGTTATGTCATTCCCTTCACGTTTTACATCAGCTTTTCCAAGAGGAACTGTATAATAATCTTCTGGCACTTCTTCTTTCAAGAAGCGATATGCTTTTTTATGTTCAAAGAATAATACTGGATCATTTGACTCAATAGAGGATAATAATAATCCTTTAGCATCATAAGGAGATGAAGGTATGACAATAGTTAGCCCCGGTGTAGACGCAAAGATGCTCTCGATACTTTGAGAATGATATAAACCACCATGTACCCCACCACCAAAGGGTGCTCTGATTGTGATAGGACATTGCCAGTCATTATTTGAACGATAGCGCATTTTAGCTGCTTCACTAATAATTTGATTAACTGCTGGAAGTATAAAATCTGCGAATTGAATTTCTGCAATTGGTCGTTTACCAATCATTGCTGCTCCAATAGCAGTCCCTACAATATTAGATTCAGCCAAAGGTGTATCTATTACTCTTTCAACACCATATTTGTCTTGAAGACCTCTAGTTGCACCAAAAACGCCACCTTTACGTCCTACATCTTCACCTAATATAAATACGTTATTATCATGTTCCATGGCTAGGTCTTGCGCTTGTTGTATTGCTTCAATATAACTCATTTTACTCATTGCCCATACCTCCTTCTGGGTCATAAACAAATTGATATGTTTCTTCTACAGATGGATATGGCGCTTTTTCTGCATCTTTAGTGGCTTTATTAATAATTTCTTTATGCTCTTGCTCTATATTGTCTAACCATTCTTGATTAATAATCTCTTTTTCTAATAAATAATCTTTAAATTTAAGGTTACAATCAAAAGTTTTTAATGCTTCTCTTTCTTTTTTCGTACGATATGTATCATCATCATCTGAAGAATGTGGTGTCATACGATGTGTTATAGCTTCAATTAGAGTGGCACCCTCACCATTTAGTGCACGTTCTCTAGCATCTTTCATAGCTTTATACATTGCTATCGGATCATCCCCATCTACTGTCTCACCATATATGCCATATCCTAAGGCTCTATCAGAAAGTTTTTCTGCGGCGTATTGTAATGTATTAGGCACAGATATCGCATATTTATTATTGATGATGACACAAACAAATGGTAATTTATGAACGCCTGCAAAGTTTAAACCCTCATGAAAATCTCCTTGATTTGAACTTCCCTCACCGACAGTTGCCGTAGCAATATTTGGTTTTTTATCCATTTTTAAAGCTAATGCAGCTCCAACTGAATGTGGTATTTGTGTAGCAACTGGAGAACTTTGTGATAATATGCCCTTTTCACGATGACTAAAATGGGAGGGCATTTGTTTTCCTCCAGAATTAATATCATCTTTTTTTCCAAATGAAGCTAGCATTGTATCATATGGAGAAATCCCCATAAAAGTAACAAATGCTAAATCTCTATAATATGGAGATGAAATATCTCCTTCTTTCATAGCGTATGCCATTCCTATTTGTGTAGCCTCTTGTCCTTGTCCACTAACAACAAATGGAATTTTACCTGCGCGGTTTAATAACCATAATCGTTCATCTACTTTTCTACCTAAATCCATCCATTTATAGATTTCTTTAAGGTCTTCTTCTGAAAGTCCGACAGATTTATAATCAATCATCTTTTATGTTCCTCCTGTTAAATGTTTATTGCTCTATTTTCTACTTTCAATCCCAATTCCATAAGTACTTCTGATATAGAAGGATGTGCATGTGTTGTCAGACCTAACTCAATTGCTGAACCATTCATAAATTGCAATAAAGAGGCTTCGTTGATTAATTCAGTAACCTGAGGACCTATCATATTAATACCGATAATTTCATTAGTTTCATCATTAATTATCATTTCACAAAATCCTCTGTCATTAGTAGTTTCCTCTATAACTGCTTTACCAATTGCATTAAAGCTTACTTTAAATGATTTGGTTTTAATGTTTTTGGCTTCGGCTGATTCTTTATTGTAACCAATTGAAGCAACTTCTGGGTGTGTATATATGCATTTCGGCATCTTGTCATAATTTAGAGGTAGGCCATTGCCATTAAACATGTGTTCAACAGCAAGTATTGACTCTTTAGAAGATACATGTGCTAATTGAAGCTTACCTATGCAATCACCTGCAGCATAAATATGCTTATCTTCGGTTTGTAAAAAGTCATTAACAAGTATATTACCGTTATCATCAATTTTAATTTTAGTATTATTTAATCCTATATCATCAGTATTAGGCTTGCGACCAATTGATACTAAAACTTTTTCTACTTCTATAGTTTTATCTTTATTTACTTGTATAGTTACAGAATTAGAGTTGACTGTAACTGCAGATTCATTTAAAGCGCAATTTTCATAGAACGTTACTCCTCTTGCTATAAGTGATGTTTTTAGAAAATTTGCAATTTGAGCACTCTCATTAGGCAAGATTCGTTCGCCAGCCTCTATCACACTAACATTTACACCTAAGTCAATTAATAAAGAAGCAAATTCAAGACCTATCACTCCACCGCCAATGATTGCTATGCTTGCAGGTAAATCTGTGAATTGCAATATGTCATTACTAGATAGAACTGTATTGTGATTGAAAGGCAAGAATGGTAATTGAGTTGGTAGTGAACCTGTAGCTATCAATACATTCTGATTAGGTAATAATTCAGATTCTCCATTATCATATTCAACTGAAATGGTACCACTTTGAGGTGAGAAAATAGATGTCCCCATAATTCTACCTTTGCCATTAAATATATCTATGTGATTTTTCTGCATTAAACTTTCAATACCTTGATGCATTTGATTAACAATTTTGTCTTTACGTTTCATCATAGATTTTAAGTCAAATGAATATTGACCAACATTCACTCCAAAATGAACTGAATCTTTAACTGTTCTTAAAATTTCAGCAGATTTTAATAAAGCTTTTGTAGGAATACATCCTTTGTGAAGACAAGTGCCACCCAACAAAGATTTCTCTACTATAGCTACTTTTTTACCTAATTGTGATGCTCGAATTGCCGCTACATAACCAGCGGTTCCTCCACCTAAGATGACTAGGTCATATTGCTTTTCACTCATAATTTTACTCCTAACTTGCTTTGCGATTGGATTTAATAACGTTAATCTGTAAGTGACTTTAAATTTTAAATGAATTTAGTAACTCAATGAGTAGGTTACATATAAAATTAAAATATTCATTTTATAATGTTAATATTTATTTTACAGCAATTATAAATATTAATAAATTCAATGAATTACTTACTACTTTTTCTTTGATTTTGGCTAATCATTTCTTTTGCATTTTCTTTAGTTAATTTAGTAACACTAGCACCAGAAATCATTCGTGCGATTTCATCAATTTTATCATCATTTTCTAATTCTTTAACTTGAGTTGTTGTACGATCATCATTGGATGCTTTACTAATTAATAAATGATGATTACTCATAGATGCAACTTGTGGTAAGTGCGAAATACATATTACTTGAATATATTCAGCTATATCTCTCATTTTTTCAGCCATTTTTTGAGCAGCTTGTCCTGACACTCCTGAATCTACCTCATCAAATAAAATTGCAGTTTGTCCCCTTGATTGTACAAAAATACTTTTTAGGGCTAGCATAATACGAGACAACTCACCGCCAGATGCAATTTTATTTAAACTTTTGAGTGGTTCCCCTTTATTAGGACTGATTAAAAACTCTACAAATTCTATACCATCAATTGTTGGTTTATCTAATAATTGGAATGAAATTTCTAAATTAGCATCTTTCATTTGTAAATTTTGTATTTCAGAAACGATATGATCTCTTAATGTTCGAGCTACTGAACGACGCTCTCTAGATAACACTTTGCCTTTTGACATCACTTCATTATATAATTGACTAATTTCCTCACGTAATTGTGATGTACTTTCTTCATAATTTTCGATTTTGGCTATTTCATTTTGAAGCTTATCTTTGTATGTAATTAATTCATAAATGTCTTTGCCATATTTCCTTTTAAGATTGTTTAATAAATTCATTCGTGATTCTAGCTCATTAAGCATTTGCTCATCAAATTCAGTGTTTGACATTTCATCATATAACTCGTGCTTAGCATCTTCAAGCGTGTAATAAAATTGATCAATATCCTCTTTTAATTTACTAAATTTATCAGGCAAAATATCATCTATAGATTGTAAATGATTACTTAATTCATATAGTCTATCTGTAATTGCATGCTCATCAGTCAAGGTGACATGCGCATTATTAAGCGCCATGCTTAGTTTTTCGGAATTTTGAATTCTACGTATATCGACTTCTAATTGCTCAATTTCGCCCTCTTTTAAAGAAGCTTCTTCTAATTCTTCATATTGAAATTTCATTAAATCCAAACGTTGAAGTAATGCTTGGTCTGCAGACTCTAATTCTTCTAATTCCTTTGTTTTACTTTTATATTGATTAAACACATTTTGATATTTTTCTTTAGTTGATAAATACTTGTCTTCTGCATAATCATCTAATAATTTTAAATGATACTTCTGTTTAAGAAGTGTCTGTGTTTCATGTTGACCATGAATATCTAATAGTTCTTGCATAACTTTTCGCAAATCTTGAAGCGTAACAATTTGATTATTCAATCTACAAATACTTTTACCAGTGCTAAATATTTCTCTTTTTACTAATAAGAAGTCCTCGTCGATTTCTATATCAAGATTATGAAGTATATGAATAACATCTTTATTTTCATCTATATCAAATATACCTTCAATAATCGCTTTCTTTTCACCATGTCGAACATAATCTGATGATGCACGCATTCCAATTAACTGGCCAATCGCATCTATGATGATTGATTTACCTGAACCCGTTTCACCACTTAGAACTGTTAATCCATCTGAAAAATGAATTTCTAATTCATCAATAATTGCAAATTGTTTTATTGATAAGGTTTGTAACATGAATTCATCGCATCCTTATAATAAATTGAAAATTCTTGTTTTAATTGTATTACTTGCGTCTTCATCTTTACAAATTAAAAGGCAAGTATCATCACCACATATAGTACCGAGAACTTCATCCCAATCGATTTGGTCTAGTATAGCGCCAATAGATTGAGCGTTACCAGGTAAGGTTTTTAAGACGAGTAGATTACCTGTACCTTCTATATTCACAAATGAGTCCATGAGATAACGACCCAATTTTTCTAATGGATGGTATTTTCGATCATTAGGCAAGCTATATACATACTGACCTGATGTTGCAGGAACTTTGATTAACTGTAATTCTTTAATATCACGTGATACGGTAGCTTGCGTAACATTAAGGTCGTATTCATTAAGACGTTTTACTAGTTCGTCTTGAGTTTCTATTTGTTCGCTTGAGATAATTTCTCTAATCTTTATGTGTCTCACAGATTTTTTTGCCATTATGAACACTCCTATTTTCGAATAATTATACAATAATTTTAACACATCATTTTTTTTACTACTACTATTGTTATTATGCATACTTAACTGATAACTCAATAATCGTAAATTGTTTTAATTAAATACTAATAGGTACAATTAGTTAATTTGTATTGAAAAAATGTATAAACGAATAAATAAATATGTAAACTAAAATTAGGATATAAATGTAATACCACAATTTAAAATAGTGTACTAAAACACCCTTCAACGCCAGTTTTTAAACAGTAGCTTTGAAGGGTTAATATTAATGATAATTAATGATCACGTGTGTAGAAAAGCTCAACGATATCTAATAGAGGTTTAATATCATAGTGAGAAGAAAGTTGTTCTATTGATTCTATGGCAGCATCTTTATGGAAATTTAATTTATTTTCAGCACCATCTTTACCTAATAAAGAAACATACGTACTTTTGTGATTTTCGATGTCACTACCAACTTTTTTTCCTAATTTAGATTCATCACCATATACGTCTAGCAAATCATCTTTAATTTGGAACATCAAACCCATATGATTACTAAAATCTTCAAGAGATTGTGATGTAGACTTGTCTACTTTAGCAATATCTGCTGCACTTAATACCGCGAATTGAAGTAATGCTCCTGTTTTAGCTTTATGTATCCGTTCAAGTGTATCCAAATCAACAGGTTTATCTTCACTTTGCATGTCTAATGTTTGTCCTCCGACCATGCCTAAGTGACCACTGTTATGCGCTAATCTGGAAAGTATTTTAACTTTGACGTCAGATTCTAATAATTCATCATCAGCAATGATTTCAAATGCCTTAGTTAGTAGTGCATCACCAGCTAGAATAGCTTTCCATTCACCATAGACTTTGTGATTGGTAAGTTTACCACGACGGTAATCATCATTATCCATCGCAGGAAGATCATCATGAATTAAAGAATATGTGTGAATCATTTCCAATGCCAATGCAGTTTTTTTACCTTTTTTATAATCTTGATTTAATACATCTAATGTTAAAAATAAAAGAAGTGGTCTTATTCTTTTACCACCTGCATTGAGAGAATATTGCATACTTTCTTCTAGATTAGTATTTAGTGGTGAAGTTTCGATTACACCGTCAAGAGCACTATTAATTTGATCAATTAATTCATTCATTGACTTCTTTGCCATTTTCTTCATCCTCTGCTTCATCTTTAATAAGTTGATTTACTTTCTTTTCAGCATCTTTAAGTGTTGCATCACATGTTGCAGAAAGTTTCATACCACGTTGATATAACTCTAATGATTCTTCTAATGATACAGTCTCATTATCTAACTTTTGAACGATATTTTCTAACTCTTGCATCATTTCTTCAAAACTTTGTTGATCTTTACTCATGTTCACACCTAACCTTTTTAACGATGGCATCTACGCTACCATCTTTCATTGCTAATGTAATTTCATCATCTTTACTTAAATCCTGTGTACTTGTAATGACTTTATCATCTTTATTAATAATAGAATAGCCTCTTAACATAGTATTAGTAGGACTTAAATTATTTAATAGTTCAACTTTATTTTTGAGCTCTAATTTATTATTATGAATGTTTTTAATTGTTAGATTTGATAAACGATTTTTTACATTCATTAGTTGCTTACTATTTTGTAATATAGTTTGATTTAATGTCTTTACATTAAAATTCTGATGAAGAACTTTTAATTGATATTTTTTATTCTCAATTTTGGATAATAATAATTGAGTTAGTTGTCTTTCTAAATCATCTTTGCGTTGTATCTGTTGATCGTATAATAATGAGGGTTGTTTAAACTTATAATAAGATGCTAAATGATCTAGTTGTTTATGTTGTTTTTCAAGATATTGTTTAATATACCTTGATAATGAAAATTGGTATTGCTTAATTTGTTGCATCAATTCGTACTGGTCTGGAGTCGCCATAACTGCAGCTTGTGTTGGTGTTGCTGCTCTGACATCTGCTACGAAATCACTGAGTGTAAAATCGGTTTCATGTCCAACAGCTGAAATAATGGGTGTTTGACACTCAAAAATCGCTTTAACAACATCTTCTTCATTAAAGTTCCATAAATCTTCTATAGATCCACCACCACGGCCTACTATAATAGTATCAACGCCAAGTGAATCAGCATACTTAATATTTTTTATAATATCCTCTTTGGCTTGTGTACCTTGTACTAAAGTACTTATTTGGATTTTATCGGCCAAAGGATATCTACTATTTATTGTAGATTGAATATCTCTAATTGCGGCACCAGTACTAGCAGTTAAGATTGCAATTTTCTTAGGGAATCGAGAAATAGGCTTTTTATGTTCATTATTAAAAAAGCCTTCTTTTTTTAATTTTTGTTTTAATTGTTCTAACTTTTGATACAAGTTCCCTATACCATCTAATTCCATTTTATTCACATAAATTTGATAATTTCCACGTCGTTCATATACTGAAACACGTGCTTCTAAAAGAACTTCATCACCTTCTTTTGGCTCAAAAGTAAGCTGACTCGCATTACCTTTAAACATCATTGCACTTATCACACTATCCTTATCTTTAACGTTGAAATAAAGGTGTCCACTTGAATGTTTTTTAAAGTTAGATAGTTCACCTTTTAGTAAGATAGATTGCAAGTGTGGGTCCTGATCAAATTTATATTTAATATATTTCGTTAAAGTTGTAACGCTTAAGTATTCAGACATTGTCATCACTCAAATTAATTATTTTATGTTACTCAACACACCATTTATAAATTTATAATGCTCATCGTCGCTAAATTGTTTTGCTAATTCTACAGCTTCATTAATGATTACTTTTGGTGGTGTATCACTATGCAATAATTCAAATGTAGCCATTCGTAATATTATTCGGTCTGTTTTTAATAAACGTTGAAGTGACCAATCTTTAAGATGTGGCTTAATAGTATCATCTAGAACTGGCTCATGATCTTTAACACCTGTTACTAACCAGTGTATAAAATCAAAGTCTAATTCAGGCTCATCATCTTTTATGAAATTAATGGCTTCATTTATTGTTAATTCTGTGTCTTTCATTTCTAACTGAAACAAAGTTTGAAATGCTTGCATTCTTGATTCTTTACGACTCATAAATAACTCCTTATTAAATGTAATCTATATATTATTCGACAGTAATATGCATGATGTGAACGTTAATTTCTTTTGGCTCAATAGCAGTCATCGTTTTAATTGAGTTAAAAATAGATGTTTGAATTTTGCTTGCAAATTTTGAAATATTTATACCATGCTTAATAGAGCAATATACATCAATTTGAATGCCATCTTCTTTAACATCAATTTTTAAATTTCTATTGAGGTTTTTACGACTTATTTTTTCAATGTTACTATTTTTCAATTCTGAAAAATGTCCAGTTACCCCTTCTACCTCAGAAACAGCTATACTTGCAACTACAGAAATAACTTCAGGTGCAATTTCAATTTTACCTAAGTTTGAATTTGAATAATCTGCTACTTTAACCATTTGGTTTAACCTCCTACTCCTCGTCATCCATAATATTATATTGTTCTAAGAAGTTAGTATTAAAAGATCCACTTCTAAATATATCATTATTCATAAGTTTTAAATGGAAAGGAATTGTTGTATCGATTCCTAAAATTAAATACTCACTTAATGCTCTAATACCAGTCATAATTGCTTCATCACGCGTTGGTTCATGAACAATGAGTTTAGCTACCATAGAATCATAATATGGAGGAATTGTATAATTTGTATAACAAGCTGATTCGATTCTCACACCATATCCGCCTGGAGCTAGGTATTGTGTGATTTTACCAGGAGATGGCATGAAGTTCTTATATGGATTTTCAGCATTTATACGATATTCTATTGCATGACCATTGATGGTAATATCTTCTTGAGTGTATGGCAGTGCTTCACCCATCGCAACTTTTAGTTGTAATTTTACTAAATCAATGCCAGTAACCATTTCAGTGACAGGATGTTCAACTTGAATACGTGTATTCATTTCCATAAAATAAAATTGATTATCATTTAAATCATATATAAATTCAATAGTACCTGCATTTTCATAATTAACTGCTTTTGCGGCTCTTATAGCTGCATTACCCATCTCTTCACGTTGCTCATCAGATAAAATAGGCGATGGAGATTCTTCGACTAACTTTTGCATGCGTCTTTGAATCGTACAATCTCTCTCTCCGAGATGAATGACATTTCCATGTTGATCTCCAATAATTTGAATTTCAATGTGACGGAAGTTCTCAATAAATTTTTCAAGGTAAAGACCGCCATTACCAAAAGCAGTTTCTGCTTCTTGTTGAGTCATACGATAGCCATTCTCAAGCTCTTTCTCTGTTCTAGCCACTCGTATACCTTTTCCACCACCACCTGCAGTAGCTTTAATAATTACTGGATATCCAATTTCTTTAGCAATTTGTTTTGCATCTGAAATGGTTGTAACTAGCCCATCACTACCTGGAACAACTGGGACATTAGCTGCAATCATTTCTGCTTTTGCAACGTCTTTGATGCCCATTTTTTGGATAGACTCATAGCTAGGACCGATAAATTTCAATTGGCATGCTTCACACAACTCTGCAAAGTCACCATTCTCAGCTAAAAAGCCATATCCTGGGTGAATACCATCACAACCGGTTGAAGTCGCAATTGATAATATATTTGGAATGTTCAAATAAGAATCTTTAGACTGAGTTGGACCAACGCAATATGCTTCATCAGCAATTTGAGTATGTAACGCGTCTTTGTCACCCTCAGAATAAATGGCAACAGTTTGTATGCCTAAATCATGACAAGCTCTAATGATTCTAACCGCAATTTCTCCACGATTAGCGATTAAGATTTTTTTCATTATTTCACCTTAAATAACGGTTGGCCATACTCTACCATTTGTCCGTCCTCTACTAATATTTCAACTATTTCTCCAGTAACCTCAGCTTGTATTTCGTTAAATAATTTCATTGCTTCTAAGATGCACACTGTAGATTCATTGGTAACTTTATCTCCGACTTGAACAAATGCATCTTCTTCTGGCGATGGCGATTTATAAAATGTACCCACCATAGGGGCATTGATTGTTTGGTATGATGAATCATCTGTATCGATTTGATCATTATTTTGTGGAACAGGTGATTCTGTTGCACTTTGATTTGGTGTTGCCATCGTTGATGCTGCTGGTGCTAATGGTGTTTGTTGTGTATATTGCGGTGTAATTATTTCTGTCTCTTTCTGTTTTTTTAGGTTGACTACACTACCTTTGTTATCTTCAATATTAATTTCAGTTAAACTTGATTGATTAAGAATTTCGATTAATTCTTTTATTTCTTTAAAATTCATAAGTTACTGACTCCTTGAATTAGTTTTCATCTACCAATATATTTTACTTGACTGAACTTGCCAATTCAAGCATGTGTCATTTTAGGGAATTACATCTTACTATTTAATACTTACTATTATTGATAAATGGACTTTTGTAATTTATATAAAATAACGATTTAGATATTAAAAAAAGTCTTTCCAATTAGTAATTTAGAAAGACTTTAGCTAGTGTTAACTAAGCTCTTGAGATATAGCTTCCGTCGCTAGTGTTAATAACTAATACATCACCTTCATTAACGAATAAAGGTACATTTAGAGTATAACCTGTTTCAACTGTAGCTGATTTAGTTGCTCCAGTGGCAGTATCACCTTTGATACCTGGCTCAGTTTCAGTAACTTCTAATTCAACAGTTTTAGGTAGTTCAACTCCGATTGTTTCACCTTCATATGATTGGATCTGAACTTCCATGTTAGCTTTTAAATATTTTAATTCATCTTTTAAATAATCAGCTGATAATTCAGTTTGATCAAACGTCTCATTATCCATGAATACATGATTATCTCCATCAGCATATAAATATTGCATACGACGATTTTCAATCATCGCTTGTTCAACTTTTTCCCCAGCTCTAAATGTCTTTTCTTGAATTGCACCTGTTCTTAAATTACGTAATTTAGAACGTACAAATGCAGAACCTTTACCTGGTTTTACATGTTGGAAATCGATAACTTTCCAAATGCCATTATCTACTGAAATTGTTAAACCTGTTTTAAAATCATTAACCGAAATCATTCAGTTTCCTCCTCAAATATGCGCTTTCTATAAAATAATAAGGTCTTTTGTACATTTAGTAAAGACTTCACAACCATTTTCAGTTATTAAAATGTCATCTTCTATGCGTACACCACCAAGACCATCAACATAAATACCTGGTTCAATAGTAACACAATTATTTACTTCTACTATACCGTTTGCATTTTTAGATAATAGTGGTCCCTCATGTATGTCTAAACCAATACCATGTCCAAGAGAGTGGCCAAATGCTTCTCCATAACCGTGAGATTCAATATAGTCTCTTGATAACGCGTCAGCCTCAGCTACAGTCATTCCAGCTTTGATTTCGTTTATTGCTTTAATTTGGGAATTGAGAACGATGTTATAAATATCTTTCATCTTGGGGTCAGGTTCCCCAATAGCAAATGTTCTTGTTATATCAGAGCAATATCCTCTGTAGTATGCCCCAAAATCAAGCGTAATCATATCGCCTTGCTCTATGACTTTATCGCTTGCTACACCATGAGGTAAAGCGCCTCTATTGCCAGATGCTACAATCGTGTCAAATGAAGGGCCATCTGCTCCTAATTCTAACATTTTAGCTTCTAATTTAGCTTTTAATTCTCTTTCAGTCATTCCAACCTTTGCAATATCTAATACATAGTTATATGTATCATCAACTATTTTAGCAGCGTATTTGATCTTTTCTATCTCTTCGGGTGTCTTTATTTCCCTGATTTTTTCAATCTCATTGCCAATAGAGATTAATTTAGCTTTCGATTGATCTAATGTTTGGTATGTATCGTAACTCACTAAGTGTCCTTCAAAACCAACATGATTAAATTGTTCATTATTAATAATTTCTACAATCGCTTCAATTAAACCACCACTGCGTTTGATGATGTTAAATTCAGTTGCCTGATTAGTTGCTTGTTCAATATATCGAAAATCAGTAATTAATTGATAGTTATTTTTTGAAATTATTAATGCACCACTTGTACCAGTGAAATCTGATAAATATCTACGATTATAATCTGATAAAATAACTAAAGCATCTAATTGTTGAACCTCTAGTAAGTCTTTAACTTTTGCTAATTTATTCATACAAATCACTCCTAGTATAACGTTTGTACATTTGCTCTATTTACATTAAAATAATAGCATAATTATTTTAGAAATAAAGAGATTTTGGTTTAGGGAGATTTTAATGAAAAAATTAATCGTTATAATTGGAGCTTCATGTTTATTGGTTGGTTGTGGCTCTCAAAATTTAGGACCATTGGAAGATAAGACAACCAAATTAAGAGATCAAAACCATAACTTGAAGTTAGATATTCAACAGCTAAATCAAGATATAAGTAATCAAAAAGCACAGGTTGAGGCTCTTAATAAAGATAAAAAAAATGTTTCCAAAACAGTTGATAATAATAAAGAAGCCAAATTTTTAGATGCTTCGTCTAAATATTATCAAGATATTACTAAAATTATTAGTAATTATAATCAGTTGGATTTGTCTAAAAATAAGAAAGAAGACAAAAAGCAAAATCTTGAAAAATTAAATACTATTGCTAATGGTATTGATGATGCTTATGGTAAATATAAGGGTGCCGTAACTAAAAAAGATTTATCTAGTGCAAATAAAAATGAAGATAAAAATATTAGACAAATTAACAAAGAGTTACAATCAGCATTTAAAGATATTAAAAGCGGATATGAAAATAATAATACGAATAAATTGAATAAAGGTAAGACTAAACTATCTCAAGTGAACATGTCTAACAATTCATAATAGGAGTTTTTGATTTGAAAAATATATTATTTTATTTAGTAATTTTAATCGCTGCGATTGGCTTGATTTTGAATTTAAATGTATTCATGATGTCTTTTGCTAAAACGATTTTCACCTTTTTAATCATTGCGTTAATTATTTATTTAATATACTATTTCTTTTTCTTAACTGAAGATCAACGTAAATATAGGAGAGCAGCAAGAAAATATAAAAAGAGAAATAGAAAATAAAAATAATCATAGGATGACCAATTATTAGCCATCCTATGATTTTTTATTTTTTATATAACCATTCATCAGAACGATATTTTTCTTCTAATTCTTTTACTTCTTTTATTTGATCATCTGATAAAGTAAGTGGTTTAAATTCTATGTTTAACCCCTTTTTAAATCCTTCTTCAAATGCTTTTTCCATCTCTTCAATTGATATATGTCTATCAGCAATATCATTAATCGCTACAGCTTTATCAACAAACGCTTTTTTCATCTTATCTTTTAGACGATCATTTTTGAAAATGAACATATCGAACAGCTCATCAACGTTAACATCTTGTAATAAGGAACCATGTTGTAGTATAACGCCTTTTTGTCTAGTTTGAGCGCTTCCTGCAATTTTTCTGCCTTCAACAACTAATTCATACCAACTAGGTGCATCAAAACAAACAGCACTTCGAGGTTGTTTTAATTTTTCTCGTTCTTCTTTGGAACGTGGAATCGCAAAATATGCTTCAAAACCTAACAATTTAAATCCTTCAAGTAATCCTTCAGAAATGACACGATATGCTTCAGTTACGGTAGAAGGCATATTAGGATGTTCTTCCGAAACAATAACACTATATGTTAATTCTTTATCATGAAGAACCCCTCTACCACCAGTTTGTCTTCTTACTAATCCAAATCCTTTTTCTTTAACTTTATCAATGTCAATTTCTTTCTTTAATCTTTGAAAATACCCTACAGATAACGTTGCAGGATTCCAAGTGTAAAATCTGACAACAGGGTCAATTTCCCCTCTTGATACGAAGTTTAAGAGTGCTTCATCCATTGCCATATTATAATATGGATCATGGCTTCCTGTATTTATAAAATTCCATGTCTCTGTCATAAAATAATCTCCAATCACAACATATAATTATCTATAGAAAAATATTAAATTTTACATATAAATCTTTGATAAAAATAGCTAATAAAAAATTTTGATAAATTTAGCTAACAGCCTTATAATTATAATATCGGTTAATTAGGGAGGATGCAATATGAATGTATCTTTGATTATAGCTTTAGCTATTATAGTCATAATTATTTTATATATGCTTGGAAATTGGTTTATGAATAAACGAGCAGTCACTGAACTTGAGCAGAATGAATTTCACAAAGGTTTAAGAAAAGCCCAAGTGATTGATGTTCGTGAGAAAGTAGACTATGATTACGGACATATTAACGGCGCTCGTAATATTCCAATATCAATGTTTAGTCAAAGATATCAAGGTTTACGTAAAGATCAACCTATTTATCTTTGTGATGCAAACGGTGTTGCAGGGTATCGTGCAGCACGTATCCTTAAAAAAAATGGCTATAAAGATATTTATATGTTAAAAGGTGGATACAAAAAATGGACAGGTAAGATTAAAACTAAAAAATAATCTCTTGTCTGCTTACTAACTCTTAAAGATGTTCTTTAAGAGTTTTTTAATTATTTATGTGAAAATCATTTAGAAACGTTATCTAAATATAGAATAAACATAAAATATTTCACATAAAATTAAAATAAGGAAGACCCTATAATCAATTAAATTGGTTACAGGGTCAAAGTTTTGAATATTATTCTTTTTCTTCATGTAGATTATCAAATTTTAAAACAGGCTTACGCGCAGCTGTAGTTTCATCTAATCTATCAATTATTGTATTATGTGGTGCTTCTAATACTTTATCTGGATCATTTTTAGCTTCTTCAGCAATTTGAATCATAGCATCAATAAAGTAATCTAACGTTTCTTTAGATTCTGTTTCAGTTGGTTCAATCATCATACCTTCCTCAACGTTAAGTGGGAAGTAGATTGTTGGTGGATGAACACCAAAGTCTAATAAACGTTTTGCCATGTCTAATGTACGGACACCATGTTCTTTTTGTTTAGAACCACTTAATACGAATTCATGTTTACAATATTGTTCATATGGTATTTCATAGTGGTCTTTTAAGCTAGCTTTAATATAGTTAGCATTAAGAACTGCTGCTTCAGAAACCTCTCTTAAACCTTCAGCACCCATAGTTCTGATATATGTGTACGCTCTTAAGTAAATACCAAAGTTACCGTAGAATGGTTTTACACGTCCAATTGAGTTTTTAATATCATTATCGTATTTAAAAGTATCTCCATCTTTGATTACCATTGGCTTTGGTAAATAACTAGCTAATTCTTTTTTTACACCAACTGGACCTGAACCTGGACCACCGCCACCGTGAGGACCAGTGAAAGTTTTGTGTAAGTTTAAATGTACCGCATCAAATCCCATATCTCCAGGACGTACTTTATCCATAATGGCATTTAAGTTTGCACCGTCATAGTATAATAATCCGCCTGCTTCATGTACAATTTCACGGATTTCCATGATGTTTTTCTCGAAAATACCTAAAGTGTTAGGATTAGTTAACATTATTGCAGCAGTATTTTCATTAACAACGCGTTTTAAGTCTTCGATATCAACTTCACCACGTTCATTTGATTTAACTGTAACAGCTTTAAAACCAGCAAACGACGCAGATGCAGGGTTTGTACCATGAGCTGAGTCAGGAACAATAACTTCATCACGATGACCTTCACCATTATCTAAATGATACGCTTTGAAAATCATTAAAGCAGTCCACTCACCATGAGCACCTGCAGCTGGTTGTAATGTAACTTCATCCATACCAGTAATTTCTTTAAGTTCTTCTTGTAAACTATACACAATTTCTAAAGAACCTTGAACTTGCTCTTCTTCTTGTAAAGGATGTGACTCTGCAAATCCAGGTATGCGAGCAACTTTTTCATTGATTTTAGGATTATATTTCATAGTACATGATCCAAGTGGATAAAAACCTGAATCTACACCAAAGTTTTTATTTGATAATTCAGTATAATGACGAACTAAATCTAATTCTGCAACTTCAGGAAACTCTGCTTTATTTTTACGAATAAATTTATCATCAAGAATACTTTCAACTGAATCTGTTTTTATATCGCTTTGAGGTAATGAGTATGCATATCTACTTTCTCTAGATCTTTCAAAAATTAATGGACTTGATTTACTTACTACCATTTAGCTCACCAGCTTTCTTAACAAATGTATCAATTTCATCTTTAGTTCTTAATTCAGTAACAGCAATTAACATATGATTTTCAAAATCTGCTGAGGCTTCACCTAAATCAAAGCCTCCAATGAAACCATGTTCTGCTAATTTTTTATTTATATCTTTGATTGGTTGATCGAATTTGACAACAAATTCATTGAATGAAGTACCATCAAGCACTTCAAAACCATTGTCTTTAAATTGATTTTTAGCATAATTTGCGTGTTCTAAGTTTTGAACTGCAATGTCGTAAATACCTTGTTTACCAAGAGCTGACATAGCAATTGATGATGCAAGTGCGTTTAATGCTTGGTTTGAACAGATATTAGAAGTGGCTTTATCACGACGAATATGTTGTTCACGGGCTTGTAAAGTTAGAACGAATCCACGGTTACCTTCATCATCTTGTGTTTGTCCCACTAATCTACCAGGCACTTTACGCATTAATTTTTTTGTAGTTGCGAAATAACCACAGTGTGGTCCACCAAATTGTGTTGGTATACCAAATGGTTGTGTGTCTCCTACTACAATATCAGCACCAAATGAACCTGGAGGTGTCAATAGGCCTAAAGCTAGTGGATTAGCATAAACGATAAATAATGCTTTTTTGCCTTCAATAAATGATTGAATTTTTTCTAAGTCTTCCACTGAACCATAGAAGTTTGGATATTGAACTGCTACTGCAGCAGTTTCATCGTCTACAGCCTGTTCTAATTTTTCTAAGTCTGTAATTGTTCCATCTAAATCAACTTCAACAATTTCAAACTCTTCTCTAACTTTAACGTAAGTTTTTAACACTTGAAGTGCTTGATAATGAAGACCTTTAGATACTACAATTTTATTTTTCTTAGTATGATTAAATGCTAAGATACAAGCTTCAGCAAAACTAGTGATACCATCATACATAGATGAGTTAGCTACATCCATATCTGTTAATTCACAAATTAATGTTTGGAATTCAAAAATCGCTTGTAATTCACCTTGTGAAATTTCTGGTTGATATGGTGTATATGCTGTATAGAATTCAGAACGTGAAATCATTGCATCTACAACAGCTGGAGCATAATGGTCATAAACGCCAGCACCTAGGAAAGACGCATGAGTTTCTTTAGTTACGTTTTTATTAGCAACTGTATTAAGTCTTCTTAATAAAGAAGTTTCAGCTTCACCACTAGCAATATTTAAATCTCTATTTAGTAAAATATCTTTTGGCACATCTCCGAACAATTCATTAATTGAACTTGCGCCAATTTTATCAAGCATTTCTTTTTTATCTTTTTCAGTTAATGGTATATAACGATGACTCACAATACACACCCCTTAATTATTTTTCAATTTGGTTTTTCTTAACAATTTTAGCTTTAAGCTGTCTTTTACGTACTTGAACTAATAATTCTCGTCCCATTTCAAATTCATCTCGCTTAATAATTGCCATAGCGATTGATTTACCTGAAGATGGTGCTTGTGTTCCTGAAGTAACTTCCCCAATTTCGTTACCATCAAGGTCTAAAACAGGATAACCAGTTCTTGCAATACCTTTATCAAGCAACTCTAAGCCAACAGTTCTACGTTCTGAACCATTTTCTTTTTGGTCTTTTAACACTGATTTACCGATGAAGTCTTCTTCAATCAGTGGTTTAGCAGCAAAAGCAATTCCGCCTTCATATGGTGTGATAGATTCTGTTAAATCTTGACCATGTAATGGAAGGCCAGCTTCTAATCTTAATGTATCACGTGCACCGAGACCGCATGGAACTACATTATATTCAATGAAGCCGTTCCAAATGTCTACTGTGTCTTTTGCTTCACAATAGATTTCAAATCCGTCTTCACCTGTATAACCAGATTGAGATAAGATAACATTTTTTCCAAATAGAGTAACGTTTTGTTGGAAATCAAATGGTTTCATTTCACTTACATTTATATCAACTAACCCGCTTACCAAATCTCTTGCTTTAGGACCTTGAACAGCTAACTGACCGAATTGATCAGATACATTTGATACTTCAACATCAAATTTAGGTGCATGTTTTTGTACCCAAGCAAAATCTTTATCTGTATTTGCAGCGTTAACAATTAATAGATAATCATTGTCGCCGATTTTGTATGTTACTAAGTCATCAATAATACCGCCTTCTTCGTTACATAAAGCAGTATATTGAGCTTTAGTATCAGTAAGGTTGTTAGTATCGTTTGAAAGTAAGTATTGGACAAATTTACTTGCATCATTGCCTTTTATAGAGATTTCTCCCATATGGCTTACATCGAACATACCTACTTCATATCTAACTGCATTATGTTCTTCTTTGATACTTGTAAATTGAACAGGCATTGCCCATCCACCGAATTCTACTATTTTTGCACCACTGTCAACATAATTTTGATACAATGGTGTTTTTTTTAATTCGCTTGTCATTAGAAAACCCCCTATAATTTTTATAAAAAACAGAGTAGCAAATAGCTACCCTGTTTATACACTTAATCCAGGAATGCGTAGCAGTATTATCCTTTTGCCTGAGAGTTTAGTAGTTAACTTGCACCTTCGGCGATAAAAATTATTATACTTAAATTTAAGTATAATAATTTTTATTCTCTCTAATACTGATCAACCGCAAGTAAGATAATTTATAATCTCATTATAAATTTCTCTGATTGTTTTATCACTATTCACTTTCATGAATGCGATTTCATTATATCTTGAAATCCTTGATAAATACAAGTTATTTAACTGTTTTTTGGATTTATCAATTGCATTTGGTCTATGATTATCGTTTATTACTCTCTTGAAGATAACATCTATGTCACAATCTAGCCAAAAAATGTATTTATACTGTCTCAAATGATTTAGTGATTCATTATATTCGATAACACCACCACCTGTTGCAATAACATCGTATTTTTTTGTACATTCAATTAAGTAGTTATATTCAATTTTCCTAAAACCGATTTCTCCAAGTTCCTCAAAGATATCTGGTATTGTTTTATTTTCTTTTATTTCTATATATGCATCTAAATCTATGAAACTTAATCGATTTTCTAATGATAAGTATTCTCCAATAGTACTTTTACCTGTGCCCATAAAGCCGATAAGAATTATTGGTGATTTTTTTTTATTCAATAGCATCACCCTTTTTAAAATAGTTGATTTATCTTCAAATCATAATAACTACTAATGTTATGAATTGTCTTCAATTTTAAACTATATTGAGTTGTATAAAAAGAGATGATTGATAAATATATGATAAATATGAGCATAGTATAGATGCTTATGAAACCTTTATAGTTATAAATAAAGTGTTTTGTCATAGAAATTCTCCCTACTTCCAATTCTTAAAAACACTTCTATAATTCCTTTATGATTAGAAATGAACTTCGCATTTAAAACATTATTTAGTAGTGTAATATTCCCTCTATTATTACTTACAAAAATAATTTTTTGATTTTGATATTTAATGAAACTATTTTGATTCTGTTGTTTAAGTAAAATTGAATGTTCATCAATTAATTTTAAAGAAATTGCTTTAGAATTGGTCATTTTATTAAGGTCCAATTGAAAAAATGAATATTCTAATTGGTCAAATTTATAGGCCACACTTAAGTAAGTATCAGTCAAACGAAATAGATGGGGTATTATAGTTAAAATGATTATAGTAATTAATAAGGATATTAGCATTTCTATAAAAGTAAATCCTTTAGTTACTAAGCTGAACACAGACCTTATTCTTAGATAAACTATTATTATTGCATATCGTATTTTTATAAATTTTAATTTCATATTTTCCTATAGTAATCCCCTTCTTTAATTCTTTAATACTATAATGTTTTTGGCTTGTGATAATAGCACTTTTCATATCTAAAATTTCGTATTGATTACGTAAATTGAAATTTAATTGTTGTAATAGAGGTAAGAATATTAAAGTAATAAAAGTTAGAATCAAAAAACCTAATAAACTATCAATTAATAAACTTCCCCTATTTTGATAATTTAACAAATCTTATCCTTCCTTTATCAATGTTAAAAATTACTCTGTAAATATTCTCTTTAGCTTTCAAAATGATTGAACCAAAATGATTAATTTTACCTTCATTATTGAATGTTATGGTGTGTACTTTTGCAACTGAAATAATTTTAGTGCCAAATAATCCTAATTTGTATTTATTTCCATTTTGTTCAATAATATTCATTGCTGTTGCTTGTTTGCTAAATACAATTGTAATTGATTGGTTCTCAGCAATTGCTTTTGATTTGATAAACTCTAATTGGGTGATGATATTTTTTACTTTTAATTCATTTTCGATTAAATCTAATTTAGTTTTAGTATAAATGCTTGGGGAAATCATAATAATTATTATTAAAATTAATAAGGTAAGCAATGTTTCAAGAAGAGTAAACGCAGTAAATTGACTAGTTCGCAATAGCCTCACCATTAGATATTGTAATAGTTTCTCCCGATCTGCATTGTTTTTGTCCTTCTTTTATAAGGCCATCATTGATAAGATCATTTATATTAGAAGGTGTACGATTATGTTTTAAAGTATATGCTTCTATTTGACTATTTATCATTTTGACTTGAGCTTCACAACCTGTGGACTGGATATGTGCTGTTTGTTTTGCAATGTTTGGAATAATTAATATTAGTAATACACTGATAATTAGTAATACTAATAACATTTCTATTAGAGTAAAAGCTTTTAACTTTTTTAAATTTTCAAAGTGATTTTTCATATTAAACTCCTTATCATTTAATATTTTGCATTAACTGAAACATTGGTAACATAATTACTAAATACAAACTAACAATGAACAAGCCTAGAAACAGAAAAACAATTGGTTGAATGATTTTTGTATGAAGAAGTGATTTTTCTTTAAATCTATTAATTAAAATACTTGAGTAAATTTTAAGTTCTATATCTAATTTAGCACTTTTTTCTCCCTGCTTTATAAATTTAATTAAGTCTTTTTGAAAACACGGCATCATAGCTAAACTATTTGCTAAAGTTTCACCACTATTAGTTTTATCCATTAAAAACTCCCCTAGAAATCTTAAATATTCATTATCATTTTGTTTAATATATGTTGTAACAATGTCCTGTAAACTTACGCCATTTTTATAAAATAGACTTAAATCATTAGATATTTGATAAGTTTTAAAAATTTTATAATAGCTATTAAACAAAGGTATTGATGATAAAATAATTATTTTTTTAGAAGTTTCTATTCGTAATAATACTATGGTTAAAATTACAAAAATTAAAATTAAAATAGTAATGAAAAAGATAATAAAAGTAGGAAAAGAAGTAATCATTGAGGTTAGAAATTTCTGATAAAATGATAAATTTACATCCAAAGAAATGTATAGTTGTTCAAATTGCGGAATGACAGTATAGTTTAATACTACTATCATACACATAAAAATACAGCATAATAAGAGTGGATATTGAACAGCTTTAATTACTTGCTGTTTTGCAGATAAATTTGTCTTTAAATATTTGATGGACTCCTCTAAAGCGTCTTCTAAATTTCCATATTTTTGTGAAAAATAGATTTGAGTTGTAATTGAATTTGGATAACCTATCAAATTTAATACTTCATAACATGTTTCACCTGATTTAATAGATGCTATGATTTTATTTTTTAATTCTTTATCTCTGTATTTGAAATATAGGTTGATGAACTCAAAACTCTCTAAAAGTGTGAAGCCACTTTTTAATAAGTTTGACAGTGTTTCAAGTAAGTGAATCATTTGTGCACTCGTTAAATTCTTAGATGACAATTTAAAAATATTTACTTGCAGTATCTTCACAAATTGTTCCTTCTTTAGATAATAAATTTAATTGCTGTTCTAAATTATTAAAATTATGTGGCATTGTTTGTTCATGCTCGAAGAAATATTGTATCTGCTTTTTATCTATTGTTTCACAAATTAAGCGACGCTCATTCTGAGTAGTCGTTATTAATCTTTGATTAGAAATGATATTGATAGATTGAGTTAATTCTTGAATTGAAATTCCCATCTCAAGTAATCGAAGTAATGCACCTCTACAATTAGTAGAATGCATGGTTGATAATACAAGGTGTCCACTCAAACTAGCTTGAATAACACATTTAGCAACTTCTGCGTCTCTTATTTCACCTATTAAAATAATATCAGGATCACATCTTAATATAGCTTTAAATGAACTTATGTAGTCTATACCTGCCTTTTTATTTATTGATATTTGGGTAATGCCTTTTAGTAATTGCTCAACTGGGTTTTCGATAGTGATAACATTAAGATTTAATTCTTTATATGCATGTAGAACCATTTGATACATCAGAGTACTTTTTCCGGATCCTGTGGGTCCAGTTAATAGAATTAATCCCTGTTTTTTATTTACTAGGTGTTTAAAATCGTTAAATTCTTTATATTCTTTTTTTGCTTGAAAATATTGAGGAATTATCCTAATTACACAACTTTCTACACCTAAGGACAAAGGTAATGTTGAAATCCGTAAATAAAAAGTAGATTTAGATTGATAAGTATAACGACCACTTTGAGCGGATTGTTGAGATGAAACATCCAAACCTGATTTGAACTTCATAAATACTAATAATTTTTGATATACATCTAAGTTGAATATTTCATAAAGTTCAAGATAATCATTAATTCTAAATTTAATATGAACTTCATCAACTGAAGGGATAAAATGTATGTCGCTCGCATTTTTTGAAATAGCTTTATTAACTATCTCTCTGAATAATAGTTTCAAAAAAACACCTCCTACATATATAAACGTAAGAGGTGAAGAAATTACTTTATTTTATTGGCCATCTAAAAATGGATTTAATTGCTCGTCATCGACTGTTGTATATGGACCATGGCCAGGGAATAATGGTAAATCGCCTTCTAATTCAAATAATTTATCTTTAATAGAATCAACCAGTGTTTCATAATCACCGCGATATAAGTCAGTACGACCTATACCATTGTTAAATAACGTGTCACCGACTACTGCGAAATCCTCAAATACATACGTCAAACTTCCAGGAGAATGACCAGGAGTATGCAGTACATTGAATTTAAATCCTTCAATATTGGACTCACCTTCATCTAATTGGTTTGGTTTGACGTTACTAGTAATTAAAGGCATACCATATTGCTTAAACTTAGCAGAACCATTTTTATCAGAATCCTTTAGAAAACTAAACTCCTCTTTATTCATGTATAAAGGTACTTCATATTTATTAACGACATCGTCTAATGCACCAATATGATCAAAGTGCGCATGTGTTAATAAAATTGCTTTTAATGGTTTGTTAATTTGATTTAATTTTTTAAAAATCTTATCTGGTTCACCAGCAGGATCGATTAATATAACACTTTCTTCATTCTCAATAAAATATGCATTAGTATCTACCAATCCTAAAGTTAAGCTTGAGATTTTCATATTATTCTCCTTGATTATCGATATGTTTTTGAACTGATTTTAGTTTATCATTCATTTTACGAGATTTATCGCGTCTATCATCTATACGTAAGTTTGTACAAACTCTATCAATACCTTTATTAAATGGCAATTCATGGATTGCTTGTACTACTTCGAATAAGTCTTTTAAATCCCCTTCGATTAGAGTATTCATTGGGGTTAATTGATAATCAATTTTTCCTTCTTGTTTAAAACTTTCTAATTTCATTTGTATCTCTGCAATATATTTACTAACACTTGGTCCTTCAGTTCCAACTGGAATAATAACTACATCAACAATAGCCATTATTTAACACCACCCTTTTCTAATATATATGTTTTAATTAGCCCTGCTGCACCAGTTATTCCTGCATCATTTCCTAGTTGAGCTTGAACAATTTCAGTATCTTTTTGAGCGGGAGTGAATGTTAAGTTGTGGTACTCAGTTTTAATATTTTCGATTAAAATCAAACCAGCTGTTGACATACCTCCACCTAAAACGATGTATTTGGGGTTGCTTGTTGCGCTAATAATACTACATAAATAAGCGATGTGGTTTGCCACTTTTTCAGTAATAAAGATACAGAATTGATCACCGGCTTTAGCGGCATCAAATACGGCTTTAGCTGTAACTTTATTGTCTTTTATTAACGGTAATATTGATGATTTAAACGTTAATTTTGGATAATAAAAATTAACCAAATTAACGACACCAGTAGCAGAAGCAACAGTTTCTATACAACCTGATTTACCACAATTACAATTAAAGCGTTGATCAAAATCTGTTCTGATGTGACCTATTTCTGCACCTGATCCATTATGACCATGGACAAGTTCACCATTAGAGATAATACCTCCGCCTAAACCGGTACCTAATGTTATAGCAACTACATCGTCAGCACCTTGGCCTGCACCTTTATGTTTTTCTCCTAATGCCGCTACATTAGCATCATTATCAACATAAACAGGACAGTTAATAAATTCACTAAATATTTGTCGAACATTTACACTACCTGGCCAATGCAAATTAACTGCCCCATTAACAATGCCAGTTTCAAAATCAACAGGCCCTGGTACACCAATTCCAACACCAATGACATCATCAATTTTTAATTGGTGAGTTGAAAGTGTTTCGTTAAATGAATCATAGATATTCTTTAATAATGTTTTGCCCGTGTGGTCAGACGTATCTGTTTTAATAGACCATTTGTGTAGTTGTTCGAGTTCCCCATTGAATATTCCAAGTTTACAAGTTGTTCCACCAATATCTGCTGCTAAAATAATATCTTTCATTTATGCTCATTCCTTCTTTGTTTAATTAATAAAATACATTTTAGGTATTCATCTTTAGATAGTAGTTCGTAATGATATAATGATTTTATTTCTTGTAGCATCATTTCATACATATCGTTTGGATTTTTAAAATAGATAATAAATCCATAATGCTTTAAAAGCTGTAATACATCATAGAAATTTTTAATTTCTCGATTCATTTGATTGATCCAACTCTTTTTTTAAATTTTTATAATCATTATTGTCAGAATTAATAGTTAAAGCTTTTTTTACATATTTGAGTGCTTTTTCATTATCATCAAGTGCTCTATTAGCAATTGCAAGTTCATAGTTCAAAAGACCAGAATTTGGATGGTTTTTTAAACCGCGTTCCCAATCCGCCATGCCCTCTGCTCTAGAACTTGTAGCTGCTGTTATAAGCCCCTTTAAATAATACGTTCGATCGTCATCATAACCTTTGTCAATTGTATGGTTTACAATTGAACTTGCCTCTTTATAATTATAGTCTAATATAGCATCCTCAATTAATTTATCATAAATATTTTCTTCTTTAATAGTAAAAATTCTTACCTGTAATGCAACAAACAAAACAAGCAATATAATTAAGAAAATCCAAAATAAATTACGGTTGTGTGTGAAATAATAACCAATTAAAGTGATTAAAACACCACCAATAAATCCTCCTAGATGAGCCATAATATTAATATTAGACATAAATAATGATAAAGCAATTAGCACTAATAATGCGATTAACATTTGACCAATTGTTTTTCTAGAATAGGTCTTACTTACAAACATCATTGCAAAAATTGAGCCTATTAGCCCGAAAATAGCTCCGCTAGCACCTACAGATACAGTATGAAGATTAAATGATAGTGAAATAAAATTTCCGAGTAAACCAGAAATTACATAAATCCCTAGCATTCTTAATGGGCCGACTATAGATTCGACTATCTTACCGAAAATAAATAATGATAGCATATTTATTAAAATGTGCTCAAAATTAAAGTGTAGAAACATGGATGTTATTAGACGATACCATTCACCATGAACGACGTTAAAGTGTACTAATCCACCTAAATCTAACAATTTAACATCGGAAAAATGATTTAGATAAAGAATCATTATTAGCCATATCAAAACGTTAATTATGATTAACCCATATGTCATAGGTGTAAAACGCAAAATATGTTTATCAATTGGGTTTTGTGACAATACACGTCGTTTATAGTAATTTGATAGTTTGTTATCTTGTCTAAACATTAATTTAGTTAATATATTATTATGAATCAATTTATGTAAATCATTGTTATTTGAAATACTCATGCTTTCTATTTTAATGGGACTAGAGTCAGCGGATTTGATATTATCAAATATTTGATCTGTGAAATAATAATATTTAACGCTTTTTAATTTAAAATTGAGGTCATCCTCATATTGTTGATAATTATCCAACATTTTAGCTTTATCAAACTGAATTTCTTGGTTAGAAGCGATATCTTTCCTAAATATCACTAGCTTGTTTTTCTTTTTATGTATAAGCCAAATTTCAGTATCATTTTTATCAATATTTACAATGTGATAATTGTAATATTTTATAAAATAATAGATAGACTTCCAGAAGTATTTTTCTGTATCCATTAATTCCTCCAAAATTTAAGTATTGAAAATTATTAATTTTTCAACAGGTTGATCATGGGATTCGATATCAAACTGTGTTAATTGTAGGTCATAAATTAAACTAATAGTATTGGCATTTGAATCACTTAAGAAGCGATCATAATATCCTCCACCATAACCTATTCGATAACCATCATCTCTAAAAGCAACTCCAGGAACAACAATTAAATCTAATTGATCAGTAATTTCAGTGTCATCATTAACATATAATAAGCCTTTTTCATCCTTTTCAAGTTGGTTTAAAGATAGTAGCTGTTTAAAATTCATTTCTTTTAATTTGTAGTTTGTATTAGGAACAAAGACTTTCTTATCATAAGTTAACATCGTTTCGATGATGGGATAAGTATCTACTTCATGAGGCATAGATAAAACAATACCTATTCTTTTCGCGTTTTTATATTCAGTATTATTGATTAATTGATTCTTCAACCATGCGTCTGCACGAAGTTTGTGTTCTTTTTCTAATTGTTTCATTTGAGATAATATTTCTTTTCTAATCTCTTTTTTACTCATAACATCCCCACTCTCTAGACACTATATATATTATAACGTTATTAAAAGAGGATGTCATTTATATGAAATAAAAAAGGAGCTAGACAGAATCCATTATGGATTCATAGTCTTGCCCCTGTAAGGATGACTTGAGCCAAAAAACGCAACTTTAGCGTTTTTCGGCTCAAGTCGGCTACTGCAAATTAGCAATGTAGTCTTATAAAATTATTTTTGAAACAAACTCTTTAGATGAGTTATTATTTAGTTTCACGGTGTAAAGTGTGTTTATTATCACGTGAACAATATTTTTTCATTTCAACACGTTCAGGATTAGTTCTTTTGTTTTTAGTAGAAATGTAGTTTCTATCTCCACATTCTGTACAAGCTAATGTTACATTTACGCGCATGTTAAATCCTCCTTACCTTTTCTAAATACGACTTTATAATCATACCACTTAGTTTAAAAATTGAAAAGTATTATTTTTGATGCTCTAAAAACTTTCAATTCATTAAAAGTAAAATAGTTATTTTTTATCGTCAAAGTAATAATTAATTACATCTCTTCCTAGGTCTCCACCATTTAACCATGGTGGTGGGACAGGTTGATTTGTATATACAATCGAGAATGATAGTTTAGGATTTTTGATAGGTGCATAACCTATATATGTTGAATTAACTCTAGATTCACCATCTTGGAATACTTCAGCAGTACCTGTTTTTCCTGCAGATGGTACTTTAGTTTTGTGGAAACTTGAATAACCTGTTCCATCTTGCTTATTGAATGCCATCTCAAATCCTTTTTGAACTTCATTAATTTCATCTTCAGAATTATTTACTTTGTTTAATACATTACCTTTGATTTTTTGTTTAACAGGTCCAATGTCATCACTATTTGTAGCATCATGAATTGCTAATCCAATGTGCGGTTGAATTCTATAACCATCATTAGCTATTGTAGAAACGTACTGTGATAATTGAATTGGACTATATGTGTCATATTGACCAATTGATAAATCAAGGTAATTGCCTGAATTGTTTGTTAATGGTTCAATTTGACCAATTGTTTCATTTGGCAAGTCAATACCTGTTTTAACTCCCAATCCGACTTGATTAAGTCCTTTTCTTAATTTCTTGCCAGCTTCACTTATATCTGTAGGTAAGCCCATTCCACTATAGTAAGGATCTCCGGCTAATTTAAGAGCAGTTTTAAACATATATACGTTTGAAGAGTGCATTAATGCTTCTTTATCATTAATTCTGACTTTATCATTTTTATTAAAGTATGAGCGTTTTGTTAATCCACCTTTAAAATGAAGTGGCTCATCTATCATTTCCTCGCCAACTTTAATCGCATTATTTTGATATCCAGCTAATAGGGTTCCACCTTTTACTGAAGAACCAACTGCAAATTGACCAGTAAAGTTTCCTAAATCATAATCTGTTAGCTTACCATTTTTATCGATTTGTTTTCCTGCCATAGCTAAAATATCGCCATTTTTAGGATTTTGCACTACAATAAGCGCGTTATCCATATCTTTAGCACCTTGACTGCGTAACGTCTTGATTTGACTTTCTAATAAAGATTCTACTTTTTTCTGTAAGTCTATATCAATTGTTAACTGTAAATCATCGCCTCTAGATCCAGGATTGATTACTTCAGAGTTTATGACTTTTCCAGATTTATCAGTAGTATATTTCATTTCTTTTTTCTTACCACGTAATATATCTTCATATTGATATTCTAAATAAGATTTACCAACTCTATCATTTCGAGAATAACCTTTAGCTAAATATTGTTCGGTCAATTCTTTAGGAATACCTTCACTTGATGTAGATACACTACCAAATATACTTCTTAATGTATCTCCATAAGGATAGCGTCGGTCCCAATCCATAGTTGTATTTACACCTGGAAGACTATCAAGTTGCTGTGACACTGCAGCATATTCTTTTTCACTTACATCTTCATTCTTAATTGTTTGCGGGTTCATGGTAGAACCAGCAGACATTTCACGATAAATTGCTAAAACTTGCAAGTCTTTTTTTGATAAACTATTAATTTGTTTGTCTCCAACTTTTTTATATAATTGTTTATCATATTGATCTTGGGTAATACTACCTTCATTTAACATTGAAGTTTCTTTTTTCATTAATTTGTCTACTTCATCTTGATGTTTTTGAATCCAAAAATCTTGTTTATCTCTTTCAGTAATTTTGTCAGTTTTCATAGTAATAAGAGATGACAATTTTTTTGCAGTATCGAGCATATCTTTTTGACTTGTTTTCCTAGATCTTGTGTATGTAATCGTTAGTTTAGAAGCATTATCTACTAATACTTTTCCATTCCTATCAAGAATTCTTCCCCTAGGAACAGATTCATTTACAGTTATGTTTTCATCGTTTTTTACTAGTTGGCTATAATGGGAGCCTTGCGCAATTTGTAAATATCCTAACCTTAAAACTATAATTCCAAATATAACTACAATAGCACCAAACACAAAACTTATTCGTTTATTCATTGTGTGCTTTATTTTTTCATCATTAGACTTTTCCTTTAACCTTTTAAGCAAGATAACCTACCTCAATTATTAAACATGTTTACTCATAAATGATATATGAAAATTAAACATATTACCATCATTTTAATAAAAAAAGTGGCCTCTTATAGAGGCCACAAATTAATTAGGAAATATAGAATTATTTTGTTGCATTGTATAATTCGTCAACTTTTTCCCAGTTAACAACATTCCAGAAAGCACTAATATAATCTGGACGTTTGTTTTGATATTTAAGGTAATAAGCGTGTTCCCAAACATCTAAACCTAAGATAGGTGTTTTACCTTCAGTTAATGGGTTATCTTGGTTAGGTGTAGTAACAATTTCTAATTGACCATTGTTAACAACTAACCATGCCCAACCTGAACCGAAACGAGCTGCTGCTTTGTCAGCGAATTCTTTTTTGAATTCATCTAAAGAGCCCCATTGTTCTTTGATTTTATCAACAACAGTACCTTTTTCTTCAGAATTAGGAGTTAATAATTCCCAGAATAATGAGTGATTTAAATGACCTCCACCATTATTACGTACTGCTGTTTGAATATTTTCAGGTACACTATCTAAATTTGCAACAATTTCTTCAATTGATTTAGATTCTAAATCAGTACCTTCAACTGCAGAATTTAATTTTGTAACATAAGTGTTATGATGTTTGTCATGATGAATTTCCATTGTTTCTTTGTCGATGTGTGGTTCTAATGCATCTGCTGCATATGGTAAATTTGGTAATTCAAAAGCCATAATTAATCATCCTCCTAAAAATTCGTTACATTTATAATAACAAGTTATTAACTAAGCAACAAAATATTTGCTTGCAACTAATATTAATACGCTTATTATTAACTTACTTTTATAATATAACTCAAAATGATAACTTTTAAACATAATTACAAACTATAATTGGTTATTTTTAAATAATTCCTACTTTTGACCTATGTATATCAAAATTTTTTAATTACATTTAATTTTAAGATTGTTAAATTGAATTAAAATATGATTTGTTTTCTATTTTGTTAATCTATTAATTCTTTAATGGAATTTTCAGTCGACTGACTCAAAAAAACTGAGAAAGCTACAATTAACACTTTCTCAGTTTAGATTGCTAATATATATTTGCAATTTTGTCTTACAATAATTCATTATTAAATTATTTAAGTGTATTAGTAAAAACAATTGATATTTATATTTCAAAAAATTTTATTTTGAGTTTTGTTTTTGACACTCTTCACATACGCCATAAACTTCTAGTTTATGGGTGTGAATATCTACATTAGGTAGATACACCTTTATTTGATCAATTGGACAAAAATCAATAACTTTAGTATCACCACAATTTTCACAAATAAAGTGATGATGGTGATGATTCATACAAGCAATTCTAAATTTCATTTCACCATCTAATTCAGTACTCTCAATAATTTTTAAGTCTTTAAATAAATGTAAATTACGATAAATTGTATCGAAAGAAATACCTGGATAATCTTTGTCTAATTGTTGTTGAATATGTTTTGCATTAATGTATTTATCTTCTTTAACAAAAATATTAATCATATCTTCACGTTTCTTAGTATATTTCAAACCATTATCTTTTAAAATTTTAATTGCATCATTTGTATTCATAAGTTATTGCCCCTTTTTAAGTCTTACAATTGATTTTTGGAATAACATTGTAAGTCCTAATAATAAAACTAATAGTACTACAATAACACCACCCGGTGAAATATTCATATAAAATGCTAAAACAAGGCCCATTATAACTGAAAATTCGCCAATTATGACACTTAAAATGATTAATTGTTTGAAACCCTTAGTTATTCTCATTGCTATAGCAATGGGTAATGTTATTAATGCACTGACTAAAAGTATGCCAACCACTCTCATTGAAGCAGAAATTACCATAGCCACGATAACAATAAATAAAAATTGAATCCATTTAGGAATATTTACAACTCTACTATATTCTTCGTCAAATGAAAGTATAAATAATTCTTTATAAAATAAAGTAATAAATAAAACAACGACAATTGCTATAACTACAACCGTTAAAAAATCACTAAGACTGACCGCACTTATGGAACCAAATAGTAAACCTACAATTTCTTGGTTAAATCCATCTGCAAGAGAAATAAAAATGGCACTTAGTGCAATCCCTGTGCTCATAATAATTGGTATGGCAATCTCTTGATAGTTAGAATACGATGTTCTTAACTTTTCAATTAAAAGCGCACCTACAATAGCATATAATATACCAAACCACATCGGATTAATAATAGCTAGTGCGGGTGACAAAGTTAGTATAAACATGCCAAATGAGATACCGCCTAGTGTAACATGGCTAAGCGCATCTGCAATCAAAGATAATCTTCTTACAACTATAAAAGCACCAATTAAAGGTGCAATAAATCCAATTAAAATACCACTAAGTAATGAATATCTCATGAAGTCGAAATTTAATAACGCTTCAATCATGGATATCACTACTCACTTGTTTAATTAATACATTCATTTTGTTACTCCTAATATATTAAATTTTAAACTTCACAACATTCTCTATTATGTTGATGATCTACAAATTTAATGGGGTGACCATAAATTTTAGAAATTTCAACTTCGTCTAATTTTTTGAAGTCCTCGGTTGATCCATGGAAATGTAAATGCTTATTTAAGCATGCTACTTTTGTTGCTGTATCAGCTACAACGCCAATGTCATGTGTTACTAATATAATCGTTATACCTTCATCTTTTAATCTTTCAAGCGTTTCATAAAATTCACTTACATGTTTTGCATCAATACCATTTGTAGGTTCATCTAAAACTAAGACAGAAGGATTGGAGATTAAAGCTCTCGCAATTAATACACGCTGTTGTTGTCCGCCGGAAAGTTCTGCAATATTCTTGTTGATAAGATGATTGATATTTAATCTAGTTAAAACGTCATCGACAAGTGCTTCATCTTTTTTATTAAACTTTTGAAATAACTTTTTTGTTTTAGTAAGACCACTAAGTACCACTTCTTTAACACTTGCTGGAAATCCAGCATTAAAAGCTGTAGCTTTTTGTGATACGTAACTAATCTTTAAAGCAGATTGATTTTGCTTTTTATATGATTTTCCATCTATATATATTTCGCCCTTTTGCAACGGAAGCAACCCTAATATGATTTTTAGTAAAGTAGACTTACCTGCTCCATTGGGACCCACAATTGCTAAAAATTCACCTTTATTTATGTGTATATTAATATTTTCTAAAACTTGTTTATTATCAAATTGATAATCGATATTTTTTAATTCAAAAACAGGTTGATTCATTATTTCACCTCGTTTAATACTATACAGTTAAGTTTAGAAGTTGTAAATAGTAATGTTTACGACTTGATTTAATAGATAATAAAATGGAGCGATACTGAATTATTGTAAAATTAATTGTATCACTCCTGAGAAAATTATTAAGTCTGTGAAGAGTTATGGTTTAACGCCTTTTAAGGTTATACAGCTATTGTTTTATTACATCATAGCCTTAAATATTAATATTTGATTCACTTCCAATTAATAATAATTATTGCTGAAGAATTTTATATTTTAATTCTGAATCAAATTGTTGTGCTTTTAACATCTCTATTTCAAATTTATAAGGTGGTTTCTTATTTTTTTTATCTTCACCAACATAGGGTGTTTCTAAAATTTTAGGTATATCCTTGAAAACATCATGGTGTACTACATAATTTAATGCGTCAAATCCAATGTGACCGAATCCAATATTTTCGTGTCTATCTTTATGAGCACCTTGCTCATTTTTACTATCATTAACATGAACCACTTTTATTCGATCTAAGCCAATAATTTTATCAAATTCATTTAATACACCATCGAAATCCTCTTTAATGTTATATCCAGCATCATGAGTGTGACATGTATCGAAACAAATTGATAGTCGATCATTATGAGTAACCCCGTCAATAATTTGTGCGATTTCCTCAAAACTTCGTCCAACTTCAGATCCTTTTCCAGCCATAGTTTCTAGAGCGATGCGCACATCATTATCATGAGTTAAAACTTCATTCAATCCTTTAATAATCTGTTGAATACCTTTATCAGCACCAGCGCCAACATGTGAACCAGGATGTAGAACAATATCTTTAGCACCTAAAGCTTGTGTTCGTTCAATTTCATTTTGAAGGAAATCTACCCCTAATTGAAAGACTTCCGGTTTAGTAGTGTTAGCGATGTTTATAATATATGGAGCATGGACGACTAAATTAGATAAACCATATTTATCCATGGCTTCATGTCCTTTTTCGATATTTAAATCCTCTATGCTCTTTCTTCTTGTATTTTGAGGTGCGCCAGTATAAATCATAAATGTAGACTCACCAAATTTGTGTGCTTCTTCTGCAGAACCTTCTAACATCTTTTTACCACTCATAGAAACATGTGACCCAAGTAACATTGCTTTCACCTAACCCTTTTTATTATTTTTTCGTTGTTGTCTATTTTGTCTTTTACTAAATTGTTTTCTTTCTTGTCTCTTCATTCTTTCGACTTCTTGTTTGAATTTCTTTTTATAACCTGGTTTGACTTTATTTTTAGTCTTACTTCGCACTTTATGTTTTACTTCGTTCGTTAAGTGATCGTCTTTTCTTACACGCTTACGTCGAGTATTATGTGCTTTAATTGGTGTTAATTCATTATTTTTCACATCAACATTTTCAAAATGGTAGCCTTTATCTTCAATTAGTGTGATTAAATGTTCTTCATCCGGACTATAAAGTGTTATTGCCACACCTCTATAATTACCTCTACCTGTTCTACCCACACGGTGTGTAAAGAAGTCAATATCTTTAGGTACGTCAAAATTAATAACATGACTAACGCCTTCAATGTCTATACCTCGAGAAGCTAAATCACTTGCGATAACAAATTGAAATTCTAAATTACGTATACGTTTCATTTGTTGCTTACGCTCTCTAGGTGTTAAACCACCGTGTATCATGCCAACTTTAATACCGGCTGCATTTAATGAATTAGCTAATTCATCCGCATTATCTCTACTATTACAAAATACAATACATAAGTACGGATTTAAAATATTAATTAATTGAAGTGTTTTATCTACTTTTTCACTACCTTTAGTTGGAATTAGATAAAATTCGATATTTTTTTTATTTTGAGATTTAGAATCAACTTCTACATACTCAGGATTACTAAGATATTTATTTAAAAATGGTTGTAAGGATTTAGGTATAGTAGCACTGAAGACAGCTATATGTGCATTTTCATCAAGACGTGATGCAATTAAATCTACATCTTCAATTAATCCTAAATCAATCATTAAATCAGCTTCATCAACTATAAGATAAGATGCTAAGTGCGCATGTAAATGACCACTTTGAGCTAAATCATTAATTCTAGTTGGTGTTCCTATTACTAATTGCGGTTGATTACTTGTACGCTGTCTATCTTTTTCAATATCTGTACCACCAATAAATAAACTAACTTTAACGCCCTGTTTAAAAGTAGCTAGATGGCTTGCTGCATGATATAACTGTTGTGCTAATTCTCTTGTAGGTGCCACCACGATAGATTGAGGTTCTTTATTTTCAACGTCTATTTTATCCATTAAAGGTAATAAAAATGCATGCGATTTCCCTGTACCTGTTTGAGATTGACCTATTAAATTAACTCCTTTTTTAATTCTAGGAATTATTCTATTTTGAATTTCAGTTGGTTTTTCAAATTTTAAATCTTTAATTGCTTCTATAAGTTTTGAGTCTAAATTAAATAACTCAAATGGATGAGTTGCCATCGATTAGGCCTCCTTAAAATATTCAATTGATGTTGATTAAATTTTTTTAGCTATATTTGAATGGGTCTGTATTAATATTAGAAGCTTCAATTGGGAAGTTTACATTTTTAGTATTTAACCAATGCTTCAATAAATCTTTAAGTCCCTCTCTCATTACATATTCACTATAATGATTAATATCTAAAATGGTTATGCCGTTAGTCTGTGCATCAAGTGCATCATGGTGTTTAACGTCCCCTGTTATAAAGATATCAGCACCCTTATTGAAGCCAAGTGATTCAAATCCAATTCCAGAGCCACCAATAATTGCTACATTTCGAATGAGTTTACCAGAATCACCAGTATATCTAACACTAGGTATATCAAGCTGCTTTTTCACAAATTTCACAAATTCAGCTAATGGCATTGCTTCTTCCATATTCCCGATTTTACCAAGTCCATAATTAGCAGTTTTAGTCATTTTAATAAAATCATAAACTGGCGTTTCATAAGGATGGTTGCTAATAATTGCTTTTTCAGCTAATTCATATTGACTATCTTTAATCATAAATTCAATTTTAACTTCGTTCACGTATTCAATATTGTTTATTTGACCTAAATATGGTTTAGCTTCACCTACAGGTTTGAACTGACCGCGACCCTCAGTTTCATAAAAACAATATTCATAATTACCTTCTTTTGCAAGTCCTACTTGATCAAGACTATTTTTAAAGGTTTCTATATCTTCCTTAGGTATATAAGTCTGAACTTTAAAATAGGTTTCATTTTCTTGTGTTAAAAATTGTATATTGTTTAACTTTAATTTATTAGCTAGCATTTGGTTTACACCATTAACGTGGTTATCAAGGTTCGTGTGTAGAGCAATGAGGTTAATATCATGACGAATAATTTTTTGAATTAATTGTCCATAACCATCATCAATAATTGATTTTACTCCCTTAAAAATGAGTGGATGATGAGCGATAATCGTGTTGTAACCATTATCTATTGCTTGGTTAACAATTGAGTCGGTACAATCCAGAGTAGTTAAAATACCATTGATTTCAGATTCATTATTACCTATAAGTAATCCAACGTTGTCCCAACTTTCTGCTGTTTTGAGAGGAACGTGATTATCAACAATAGACATTAACTCTTTAATCTTCATAATTTAACACCTCAGTAATTAATGATATATCATTCTCTATTTCTTTAAGTCTCTCATGATGTGATTCTGAATTCAATTGATTGCGAATATGTTTAAGTGCTTCTAATTCATGATTCCATTTCTTATAAAAAATTTCATTTTTCTTTTGTAATAGCTTAGGTCCAAATTTTAATTCTTTATTATTCAAATTTTCACTAGTAGTATTGTATTCAGCTACAACTATTTCGTAAATATGTCCTTTTTCTTCCATAATAATCTCATCAACAATGTGATAGTTGATAGACATTAAAGTATATCTTAATGCTTCAGTCTGAATGTTACTTTGTAGAACTAGTCTAGGACCTTGAACTAGATGCTCTTTTCCTTCTTTTAATATTTTAGCAATTAACGGACCGCCCATACCACAAATAGTTATATTCTGTATTGATTCGCTTTTGCTTATAACACTCAATCCATCCCCTAATCGAACATCAATTACATCATTAAGTTGATTTACTAATACATTTTTTCTTGCTGCTTCATATGGACCTTTAATAACTTCTCCAGCAATAGCACTAGAGATTAAATTATTTTGAATTGCATAAATTGGAAGATATGCATGGTCAGAACCAATGTCAGCCAATTTTCCAGGAACAAGGTAATTGCAAACAGAAGTTAATCTTTGATTTAAAGTTATCATAGGTATCTCCTTTACTATAAAAAGAGACTGGGACAAAGTTAAGTGTCTCAGCCTAAAATTCTCTTTAGCTCAATATAGTAACGTTTAAAATAGAATTGAATTATCATGGTAGATAATAGAATCATTAATTAGTAAATGCTACAAATTAACTAATTAATTGAAATGAATATTTCAAAATTTTAAACGTTAAGTACTCTATGAGCATTGAAAATAAATAAAGTTTTAACTCGAATTATTAAAATTAATCCATAAAGTCCTTTAATCTCTTACTTCGACTTGGGTGTCTAAGTTTTCTTAGTGCTTTTGCTTCAATTTGACGAATTCTTTCACGTGTAACACCAAAGACTTTACCAACTTCTTCAAGTGTTCTTGTTCGACCATCGTCTAAACCAAATCTTAAGCGTAAAACATTTTCTTCACGGTCAGTAAGCGTATCTAAAACATCTTCTAATTGTTCTTTTAAAAGTTCGTAAGCTGCATGGTCAGATGGACTTTGCGCCTCTTGGTCTTCAATGAAGTCACCTAAATGACTATCATCTTCCTCACCTATTGGCGTTTCTAATGATACTGGTTCTTGAGCAATTTTAAGAATTTCACGTACTTTTTCTGGAGGTAAATCCATCTCTTCTCCGATTTCTTCAGGTGCAGGATCACGACCTAAATCTTGTAATAATTGTCTTTGAACACGTATTAACTTATTAATTGTTTCAACCATGTGGACTGGAATTCTAATTGTACGTGCTTGGTCGGCAATCGCTCTTGTAATTGCTTGTCGAATCCACCAAGTTGCATAAGTGGAGAATTTAAATCCTTTGCTAAAATCAAATTTCTCAACAGCTTTTATTAATCCCATGTTGCCCTCTTGAATTAAATCAAGGAATAACATGCCACGTCCAACATATCTTTTTGCGATACTTACAACTAGTCGTAAATTAGCTTCAGCTAACCTAGACTTAGCAATCTCATCACCTTGCTCAATTCGTTTAGCTAATTCAATTTCTTCTTGAGCACTTAGTAGATTAACTCGGCCAATTTCTTTTAAGTACATTCTTACAGGATCATTAATTTTGACACCTGGAGGGGCACTTAAATCATTTGGGTTTAATTTTTCATCAGTATCTGAGCTATCTTTCTCATTTACTAAACTAATATCATTATCATTTAATTGGTCAAAGAAATCATCCATTTGATCAGAATCCATATCGAAATTTTGCAATTTTTCGGCTATTTCCTCATGACTAAGGTGACCTTCCTTTTTACCTTTATCGATTAATTGTTTCTTAACATCTTCTAATGTTAATGTCGGATCTATTGTTTGTTTTTTAATTTTAACTTGGTTATCAGACATGAAAAGGCCTCCCAATAGTAATATTTGCTTTCAAACAAGATATTTAATTATATAATATTTCAATATAATAAGAAAAGTATTAATAAAAATTCATAATAATGGTAACATTTCATATTCAATATTTGAATGTTTAATATCAATTATATTTAAACGACATCACATTAATTAAATATTACTTATGTTCCATATCTACCCGTTAAAAACGCATAATAACCATTATACAATAATGGTTATTAAATAGAAATACTATTTATATGATTTATTAAAGTATGCAATTTTATAGCAGTTTTTATAATAATAGTTACATACGAGCTTTATTTTTATTAACGATTTGTTCCAAATAATATTTTTGCAATTCTACGTCGCCTATCCGTGACGCTTCACGTAATTTATGATTTAATTCTTCAAGTGTATCTCCATACTTTGATTCATTGATGACATTCATGTAATCTTCTATTTCACTATCATAAGGCTCTTGATTTAAATTATAATTATCCAAAGCGATAATTGCATCTCTCAAATTATCATTATCTGTGTAAAGTATCATATCGCTAATTGTATAACTGTCATTTTCAGCGTAAAAATCTTCTAAAACACTATATATACGTTTGAAAAATTGATTATCAAAGTCACCACTCTCAAGATGCTTATGATAATTTAAGAATAAGTCTTTATCATTCATAAAATGTTTAAGTAAGGCTCTTTCAGCACTTTCATGTTTTGATAAATGACTAAATAAATTATTTGTATTATTTTGTATTTCACTATCATATGATTGATAATCGTTAAAATGAGGTTCGCTAGGAATATATTGTTGTTGATTCAACACATTGCTATTTAGAGTATTAGAATCAACATTAAATATATGTGCTACATCTTTGATTATCTTATTCTGCAAAATTTGAGAATTCATTAATGCAATATCTTGGGTAACTTCTTTAAGATAACGTTCATAAGCTAAGTCATTATTAGCAATTTCATCTTTGTGTTTATTTACTTTATAAATGATAAATGATTTCTTTTCATTATTTACATATTCAAGAAATTTTTCATTACCATATTTAGTTATATACTCATCTGGATCCATATCTTTAGGTAATTGAACCACAAAAACATTAAATCCTTGTTGTAAAAGGTGTTGCCCAGTTTTAATTGTTGCTTCTTGACCAGCGAAATCACCATCAAACATTAAAGTAATATGAGATGTTAATTTTTTTAGAACAGTAATGTGTTCATCTGATATAGCTGTTCCCATACTTGCAATGACCGGTTTTAGTCCTGATGAATCTGATTTAATTACATCCATAAATCCTTCTAATAAAATGGCTTCATCATTTTTTCGTATATGCTTTCTAGCATTATCAAGATTATATAATAATCTTCTCTTTTGAAATATGGGTGTTTCCGGACTGTTTAAATATTTAGGTTCTTGATTATTATATGTTCTACCTGAATAGCCCACAATACGACCCTGAGCATTATTTAAAGGGAACATAATGCGATCTCTAAACCTATCAAAATAGCTGAAATTTTCTTCATTTCGTGATAAAAGACCAGCTTCGTACGCGAGTTCTATATCATAACCTTTTTGTTGTAAAAAGTCATGACAAAAGTGAGTATGATTAGGCGCATAACCAATACCACGTGATTTAATAAGTTCTTCAGTAAAACCACGTTTTGTTAGATAATTTAATGCCTCTTCACCTTCTACTGTCTTAAGTAAAGCATATTGATAATATTCAAGCATTAATTCATGCATCTCAATCATTGTTAAATCATTCGATGCTATTTGACTTGTATAGTCACTACTATTACCAATATCAACTGAAATGTTAATTCTTTCTCCTAGCTCTTTTACAGCCTCTACAAATGATAAATCTTTTATCTCTTGAGTAAATTGAAATACATTACCACCTTTTTTACAACCAAAGCAATGACAAATTTGTTTATCTTCAGATACAGTAAACGAAGGAGTCTTCTCATCATGAAAAGGACACAAACCAATGTAATTGCGTCCTCTTTTTTCTAATTTTACATATTCACTTACTAAATCCAAAATATCGGTCTTATCTTTAATTTCATTAATTACTGATTGTTCAATACGCAATATATATCACCTATAAATTGTAGTCATAATATTATACTTTGTCTAAAGATAAATTAAAACTATTTTGATTGACTTTCGATTATATTAATAACATCATTAGCTGTTTCTTCAATTGCTTTATCAGATACATCAATGACTGCACATCCAATTCTGTCTACGATATCTTCGAAGTATTTAATCTCTTCTTTAATACGTATTTCATTAGCGTATCTAGCTGAATCACCTAATCCAAGCTGTTTCAAACGTTGTTTTCTAATACGATTTAATTTTTCTTCACTAATTCTTAAAGCGATGCATTTTGATGAGTCAATGTCAAATAACATGTCCGGTGGGGTTACTTCAGGTACAATTGGAACGTTCATCACTTTATAACTTTTATGGGCTAAATATTGAGATAAAGGAGTTTTTGATGTTCTTGAAACACCAATTAATACTATATCCGCTTTAGGTAATCCTTTAGGGTCTTTTCCATCATCATATTTTACCGCAAACTCAATCGCATCAATTTTCTTAAAATAAGCGTCATCTAAACGATGGACTCTACCAGGTTGATTATATGGATTCTCTTCAAAAGCATCTTTTAAATAGCCCATTAATGGTCCCATAATATCAATAGAACGTAACTTATTAGTACCTATCTTACTTTCCATATATGTTTTCATTTCTGGTTTAACTAACGTATAAACTATAATTGCATTTCTGTCATTTGCTACTTGAATAACTTCATCAATGTCCTCTTTTGTCTCGATATAAGGATACCTTAAAAATTCATGTTTACATTCCTTTGGATTGAATTGAGAAATACATGCTCTTGTTACTAATTCAGCAGTTTCTCCAATTGAATCAGAAGCGATGATTATCTTTATATTTTCCATCGTTCTACCACCTATTCTTTAAATAATGATACAAATAATTTTGCAATTGTTGTTTTTGAAATTCTACCAGTGACTTGATATTTATTATTACCTTTATTTTTTACAATGGGTATTGAGTCGATTTCTTTCTCTATCATTTGATCTGCAGCATATATAATAAGTTCATCTTCTTCTAAATAAGTTAAGTTAGGCATTCTAGACATGTTTACACTGATAGGCATTGTATGAATATCCTCTCCAATCATAGATGCTCGTAACAAATCCTTTCTTGAACAAACGCCTATAAAATCATTATGCTCATTTGTAATGAATAAAGTACCTGCGTCTTCTAAAAAGATGGTACAAATAGCATCATAAACAGTCATATCTTCTTTTACAATGACTGGTGGAGACATATAGTCTTTAACAACATATTGGCGTAATTTATCGGTCATTAATTTGTTTTTTGATTTTCCTGAATAATAATAACCAACTCGAGGTCTAGCTTCTAAAAAACCGGACATAGTTAAAATTGCTAGGTCAGGTCTTAGAGTAGCACGCGTTAAATCTAATTTTTCGGCAATGTGTTCTCCAGTGATGGGTCCACCGCTTTTGACTATTTCAATGATTTGTTCTTGTCTTTTACTAAGTTCTATAGGTCTTCACCCCTTTTTTATTCACGTCTATTATACCTATTTATTTATGTAGCTACAAATACATATAATTTCTTGCTATTAAATAATCAATCTATTAAACTAATAGTAAGCGAGTTAAGGGTGGTGTAAGCTTAACAATTTTTAATTTGGCTAATATTAAAACTTTATAAAAGAGAGTGGCTACACTAATTTGGGTGGAACCGCGGGTTATTAAGGTATCAACTATATTAAAACAATATAGTAAAATAAATTAACTCGTCCCAAGATAATGATAAATGTAATTTATACATTTATTTATTGTCTTGGGGCGTTTTTATGTATTAAATAAGGAGAGATTATATGGTTAAAGATATGGAAACAATTGTATCATTAGCGAAACACAGAGGATTTGTATTTCCTGGTAGTGATATTTATGGTGGATTATCAAATACATGGGATTATGGTCCATTAGGTGTTGAATTAAAAAATAACGTAAAAAAAGCATGGTGGCAGAAGTTCATAACTCAATCACCATTTAATGTTGGTATTGATGCTGCAATTTTAATGAATCCTAAAACTTGGGAAGCTTCAGGTCACTTAGGTAACTTTAATGATCCTATGATTGACAATAAAGATAGTAAGATTCGTTATCGTGCAGATAAATTAATTGAAGATTACATGCAAAAAGAAAAAGGCGACGAAAACTTTATCGCTGATGGTTTGAGTTTCGATGAAATGAAACGTATTATTGATGATGAAGGTATTGTATGTCCGGTAAGTGGAACTGCTAATTGGACAGATATTCGTCAATTTAATCTTATGTTTAAAACATTCCAAGGTGTTACAGAAGATTCTACAAATGAAATTTTCTTAAGACCAGAAACTGCACAAGGTATTTTTGTGAATTACAAAAACGTGCAACGTTCTATGCGTAAAAAATTACCATTTGGTATTGGTCAAATTGGTAAGTCTTTCCGTAATGAAATTACACCAGGAAACTTCATCTTCAGAACTAGAGAATTTGAACAAATGGAATTGGAATTCTTCTGTAAACCTGGTGAAGAAATTGAATGGCAAAATTATTGGAAAACATTTGCTAGTCAATGGTTAAAAGATTTAAATATCAATGAAGAAAACATGAGATTACGTGACCATGACGAAGAAGAGTTATCTCATTACTCTAATGCTACGACAGATATCGAATATCGCTTCCCATTTGGTTGGGGTGAATTATGGGGTATCGCAAGCCGTACTGACTTTGACTTGAAAAAACATAGTGAACATTCAGGTGAAGACTTTAAATATCACGACCCTGAAACAAACGAAAAGTATGTTCCATACTGTGTTGAACCATCTCTTGGTGCTGATCGTGTTACATTAGCATTCTTATGTGATGCATATGAAGAAGAAGGTGTTGAAGGAAGCAAAGATGCACGTACAGTGATGCATTTCCACCCTGCTCTAGCACCTTATAAAGCCGCTGTTTTACCATTAAGTAAAAAATTATCTGAAGAAGCTATTAAGATTTTCGAACAATTAAGTTCTAAATTTGCAATTGATTTTGACGAGTCTCAATCAATTGGTAAACGTTACCGTAGACAAGATGAAATTGGTACACCTTATTGTATTACATTTGATTTTGACTCATTAGAAGATAATCAAGTTACAGTACGTGACCGTGATTCAATGGAACAAGTGCGTATGCCTATTTCAGAGTTAGAAACATTTTTAGCTGAAAAAGTGGCATTCTAATAAAATGTGAATAATTAGTACTAACCCCACCTCAAATTTCTTTGTGGTGGGGTTTTAAGTGTGAGTATTGTTGGATATTAATATTGTATACGTTTAAGTTGGTTAATTAGCTTTTGACCTTTAAAGTACATGCCTGCATATTCTTTATAAATTAATAATATTAATTCTGACATTTCATCTAATATTTCTTGGCTAATGTTAAATTGATTCATTTTATCAATTGGTAATTTTTGTAAAACATCTAATAAGTATAACGTTTTGTTAGATATTCGAAAGGCATGTGGGTCTTTGTGTAATTCTGATTCAAGAATAGTTCCATCATATACAAAACTATACGCAACTAATTTTGATTGATCAAAGCTATTTGAAATAGCTGAGTGATTAAAAAATGCTGTAAACCCAAAACGATTCATACATTTTAAAAGAACTATAATTGACATTAATTGAGCTGAATCACCATTTGAAATCTTTTCGAGTACGAAGTGTAAAAGTTGGTAATGGAACGGTGAAATGTCATCATTATCCATAGAACGTTCAATTGCCTCTGCACATAACGTAGCATAACTACTATTAAATATATCTAAACGTAAATAATAATATTGATTGATAACATCAACTGAACTTAATGTACCCATACCTTTCCATTTATTATAAATAAATAAGCCATACACAAATAGTTGCGTATGGGCTTGCAAACCTGTTTTTGATTTTTTAGCTCGTCTAACCATTAATGGTATTTTTGCACCATGCTCGTTTAATATTGTAATAATTTTATCAGATTCTCCATAATCTACGGACTTTATGATGATACCTTTTTGTTTTTCGAGCATAGTTTCACGACCTTTCTAAAATCAAATATTTTTAATCTTGATCTTCAATATATCCCATTTGACGAATAAAATTAACTTTATTTCGCCAATCTTTTTGAACTTTTACCCATAGTTCCAAATAAACTTTTGAGCCTAGTAACATTTCAATATCATGTCTTGCTCTTTTACCGACTTCTTTTAGTTTTTTGCCACCTTTACCGATAACAATACCTTTTTGTGAATCTCTCTCAACAAAAATAGTAGCTTCAACTCTAACACGCTCGTCATTTTCTTTAATCATTCTATCTACATTTACGCCTATTGCATGCGGAATTTCTTCACTAGTTAAATGTAAAATTTTCTCACGTATGATTTCACTGACAACAAACTGTTCAGGGTGATCTGAGATTTGATCATCTGGATAGTATTTTGGACCTTCAGGTAAATATGTTTTCAACACATCTATAAAATGGTCAACATTTAGTCCTTCTAAAGCTGATATTGGTACGATTTCAGTAAAATCCATGTATTTTTGATATTGTTCTATTCTTGGCATTAGAGCATCAGGATGAACTAAATCGATTTTATTTAATACTAAGAAAACGGGCGTCCTAACATTCTTTAGCATTTCCATGATATATTCATCGCCACGACCGATTTCTTCATTAACGTTAACCATGAACATGATTGCATCAATTTCAGATAGAGTATTTTTTGCAACACGCATCATATAATCACCTAATTTGTGTTTAGGCTTATGAATACCCGGTGTGTCTAAAAATATGATTTGTGCATCATTTCTAGTCATTACACCTTGGATTTTATTTCGAGTTGTTTGAGCCTTGTCGGACATAATTGCAATTTTATGGCCAATAACTCTATTCATAAATGTAGATTTTCCTACATTCGGTCTTCCTATTATTGATACAAATCCTGACTTATGTTCTGTCATTTATTCTAAATCCTTTCCTGAAAAGCCATGTGGTAATAAATCTCCCACAGTTGACTCAAGTAATTCCCCTTTATGGTTTGTCATATATACCGGCATATCATCATCGCATAATTCTTTAAGTACCTGTCTACAAGTTCCGCAAGGAGAAGACGGTTTTTCAGAATCAACAGTTACTGTTATTGATTCAAAATCTCCAGGTCGATAACCTTCAGATATTGCGGCCACTAAACTAGAACGTTCAGCACAAATGGTAGCAGGGTAAGCTGCATTTTCAACATTAGCACCATAGAACGTACGGCCGTCTTTGGTCTTTAAATAAGCACCTACTTTAAAGTTGCTGTATGGTACATACGCACGGCTTTGAGCTTCTCTAGCTTCTTGAAAATAATGTGATTGATAAGTCATTTAAACATCCCCTTTATAGTTAGAAAATATGAGGTAAAAATATAACTAATCCAGTTATTAAAGCAAATATTGATACCAACATAACACTAAATGCGGCAATATCTTTAGCCTGTTTAGCAAGTTCATGATAATCCATTGTAACCAAATCAACTACACATTCAATTGCAGTATTAACAGCTTCTAAGGCTAATACTAAAAAGATGGCTAGTAATATAAATAACCACTCTATAGCACTCAATTGATAAATATAACCTAAAATAATTGTTATAAAAGCAATAATGATATGTAGTAAATAATTATGATCTTTTAGAAGAAGCGTTTTTAACCCATCATACGTATGTTTAAAACGTTTAATATGTTTAATCTCTAGTCAATCCATATGCATTTAGTATAGTGTCTTGACGGCCAAACATTTCTTTCTCATCTTCTTCATTCATATGATCATAACCTAATAAATGTAAAAATCCATGAAGCGCTAAAAATCCAAGTTCTCTTTCAAATGAATGCCCGTATGAGTCAGCTTGTTCTTCAGCTACATTAGTGCAGATAATAATATCACCGAGAACTCTAGGCATATCTAGTCCAACAATTTCTGGTTCGTCTTCTTCAAGAGCGAATGAAATAACATCTGTTACTTTATCGTTATCGCGATAAGTTTTATTTATTTCTTGAATTTCATTTTTATCTACGAATGTGACTGAAAGTTCAGCATCCTCGTTAATTTGCTCTTGTTCTTTAGCAAAATTTAGTAAATTTTCAATCTGATGATACCAAGATTCATTTACCAGGTCTGTATGATCATTAAAATCAATTGTAAACATTTAAATGTCTCCTTCATAGCGATCAATTATTTTACTTACTAATGGGTGTCTTACAACATCACTTTGATCTAATTGCATAATGTTAATTCCTTTGACACCATGTAATTTTTTGACTGCTTCTTTTAGTCCACTTTTAACACCTTTTGGTAAATCGATTTGAGTTTGATCTCCTGTTACTACCATTTTAGAACCAAACCCAAGTCGTGTTAAGAACATCTTCATTTGAGCATGCGTTGTATTTTGAGCTTCATCTAAAATCACAAACGCATCATCAAGTGTACGACCACGCATATAGGCTAAAGGCGCAATTTCAATAGTACCTCTCTCTATAAATCGAGCTGTTTGTTCTCTTCCTAATACAGTGTTTAATCCGTCATAAAGAGGTCTTAAATAAGGGTCTACTTTTTCTTTTAAATCACCGGGTAAAAATCCAAGAGACTCTCCTGCTTCAACAGCTGGTCTTGTTAATACAATACGTTTTACTGAGCCCTTTCTTAGTTGTTTAGCTGCATATACCACTGCTAAAAAAGTTTTACCAGTACCTGCAGGCCCAATGCCAAAGACTAAGTCATTATTCTTCATTGCATTAACATATAGTCTTTGTCCCATAGTTTTTGCTCTAATAGTTTTTCCATAAGCATCTTTTGTAATTTCTTCATCATATAAATCAATAAGGTGATGTATTGTATCATTTTTAGCCATTTTTATTGCAACTTCTACATCTTTTAATGTAATTGTGTTACCCATTTCAATTACTTTTAATAAATTTTTAAGAACTAATTCTGACTTTTCTACAGGCTCTATTTTTTGACCTTTAACTGCTATTTCTTGGCCACGAGCATGTATTTCGACATCAAATGCCTCCTCAATCGCATTAATATGTTCATCATTATTACCAATTAATGCTTGAGAATGGTTAATATCGTCTATTTGAATTATTCCTGGCATACAAGCGCTCCTTTTCACTTAAACAATGTAAAATCTTTTGATTATATTAGTTTCACTTAAAATTCAAAAATTAAACATGATTTGTTAATCTTCAAAAAAGTAAAACTTAATTAAGTTTAGTAAATTAACTTTCATTTAAATTTTACTAAAGTCTGTTAAAGTATACAAATTTAATTGGCTTTGTGTGCTGATTTATTAAATTATAATATGAGCCTTTTCTTTTTAATAAAATAAAAAAACCCGAAAATCATTTAAAAATGAAATTCGGGTTAAATATAATTTTTAATTATAAAATTATAACATTTCTTCAAATTATAATTGTTTAGGTTTATTGAGAATTTCTTGCCATATAATACCATTTACAACAGGATCATTATCAAACTGAAAACTTTGATGTGTCATATCTTGTTCTATTGCTTTACTATTTAACAATTGTTTTAATCTATAGCGTTTGGTACGTTCAGATAGATTTTTATCATTGATAATAGTTCTTGCTTTATTTTCAATTCTAGAAAGGTGTTTTTCTTTTTCACGGTCGATTTCTGTACGTACGTTATATAAATCGTCTACAAGTTGTTTTTCTAATTCTTTTTGAAGTTTATTCGAGTCTCTATTGCTCTCGCGTGAACTGGCAGATTGACGTGTTTCTCTTTCAACTCTACCACGTTGCCTTGCAGAACGCTCTAATTCCTCTGGTACGCTCTCTTTTTCGATTTCTTTTTCAAGTTTTTGATCCTGATAAACACGTTTTGTGTTAGGCTGTTTATCTTTCTTTTGTTTGTTAGATGGTTTATCTTCGTTTGTAAATTCCTTTTCTAACTCACTAAATGCTTCTTCAATTTGCTCAAAAAAACCTTTTTCATGAGTTTCTTTTTTGTCAGAAGTTGACTTTTTTGGCTGAGGGGGTCTTTGATTTTTTCTTTGTTCATGACTCTTATCCCTCATCGCACTAATACCTGTAACAATTATGGATATTATAAAAATTATAATACCAATATTCATCTAATCACCCCTTAAATTTTACTTTGGTGATTCATCTTCATTTTGTTCAGTACGTTTGTTTATCGCATTTCTCATGCCAGTGTCAGCCTCTACGTTTTTTAAATTGTAGTAATCTTTGACACCCAAATTGCCTTCACGTAATGCTTCTGCCATCGCAAGTGGAACTTCAGATTCTGCTTCAACCACTTTAGCACGCATTTCTTGAACACGCGCTTTCATTTCTTGTTCAGAAGCTACGGCCATAGCACGACGTTCTTCAGCTTTAGCTTGTGCAATATTCTTATCTGCAAGTGCTTGTTCTGTTTGTAAGTCAGCACCGATATTTTTGCCAATATCTACGTCAGCGATATCGATAGATAAAATTTCGAAGGCTGTACCTGAATCAAGACCTTTACTTAAGACAGTCTTAGAAATGTTATCAGGGTTCTCAAGTACTTGTGTATGATGCTCACTTGAACCAATAGTAGAAACAATACCTTCACCTACACGAGCAATGATTGTTTCTTCTCCGGAACCACCAACTAAACGAGAGATGTTTGCACGTACAGTAATTCTAGCTTTCGCTTTTACTTCTATACCGTTCATTGCAACACCAGTAATAAATGGTGTTTCAATTACTTTAGGGTTTACAGACATTTGAACTGCCTCAAGAACGTCACGTCCAGCTAAGTCAATAGCTGCACCACGTTCGAATGGTAAGTTAATATCTGCACGTTGAGCAGCAATATTTGCATCGACTACTCTATCTACATTACCCCCCGCTAAGTAATGTGATTCTAATTGATTTGTTGTAAGGTTCAAACCTGCCTTATGTGCTTTAATTAATGGACCAATTACCTTACGCGGTGATACTCGACGTAATCTCATACCTACTAATGTTCCAATACCTACTTTAACTCCAGCAGCAATTGCTGATATCCAAAGTCCTACTGGGACAAATGAGAATAACACTAGTAAAGCAATGACAATGATTACTGCTATAACTATAATGCCTAATCCAAACATTTAACCACTCCTCTATGTATTTTCAATCTCTCTAACAACAACTCTAGATCCTTCTACCTCAAGAATTTTAACTTCTTTATTTCTTAAAATAAAAGCGCCATCTGATACGGCATCTATTCTTTCATTATCAAGCGTTATAATTCCTGCAGGTCTTAAATCTGTCACAGTACGAGCTGTTTGACCAACTAAATGAGAACGATCATCGTGAGATCTATATCCTGCTTCTGAATTAGTAGAATCTTTTAACACAACTTTATCTAAAAATGGAATTTTCCTTTTAAACCATTTCACTAATATCACCCATTCAATAATTGCCAATATTGACGCAATCACAACGTTTAATAGCATCAAGAGAATGTTATCTCCTAACATTATTATGCTAAGTATAATCAGTGATATACCAATAATACCTATGACCGCACCAATGACAAATAATTCAATAATAACGAGTATTGCTCCAACGAAGAATAGCAATACAGAAATCAGATTAACATCACCGTTTATTAAAAAACCGAGAAAGAGAATTAAAAGTGCAAGTATTGCAATAATTCCTGCAAAGTTAATACGCTTCGAATACAATTGATATAAAAAGCCTAAAAAAATGATACATGTTAATATAAGTGATATTAATGGACTCGTTACGAACTGGGATAAATTATTAAATAAATTATTAGTGGTTAAAATGGAATTGATAATTGTATGTATTGCAATGAAATAGGTCACAATTTCACCTCGCTCTCAATTCCAATTATACATGAATAAACTTAGTTATAATAGTGATAGTAGAATCTTTAACATAAAAAAGCTCTCGACTAGTTTAACTAATCGAGAGCATATATATAATTAATATTCTTGTTGAGGGAGTCAACAGAGTTATTAATTATTTGAATTTACGTTTACGTGCAGCTTCTGATTTCTTTTTACGTTTAACACTTGGTTTTTCGTAAAATTCACGTTTACGTACTTCTTGGATAGTACCACTTT
>ERZ1023420.51-NODE-51-length-64516-cov-52.315633_pt1 | contig 64516 bp, 62 predicted proteins | sample MGYA00380512_ERZ1023420 | MGnify/ENA primary metagenome ERZ1023420 (study PRJEB33173, sample SAMEA4830390) | metagenome | study: EMG produced TPA metagenomics assembly of the PRJEB25223 data set... | reverse complement strand
AAGATGTCATACAAGGACTGGAGAAGGAGGTGATAAAGTCCATCGTTAATCGGAGATGGACTAGAATGCTTTTTGAAAGCAGATGAGTATAAAAAGAAAGTCCTCATTTCAATAGAAATCACGACTTTCTGATGGATTTATTTTTGGAGTGATAGAAAAGCCCTTTATAAGCCAGTCTACTTGTTCAGGTGTGAGAGCTTTGACATCCTTTTCTGTACTGGGCCAAGTCAGTCTGCCGTTCTTAAAGCGTTTATATAGTAGCCAAAATCCTTGACCATCCCAGTAAAGGGCTTTAAAGCGGTCTTTACGTCCACCACAAAAGAGAAAGACTTGACCGGAGAAAGGATCCAATTCAAAGTGGGTTTTAACTACATAGGCTAATGAGTCTATTCCCTGCCTCATATCTATCTTGCTACAAACAAGGTGAACTTGACCTAAATCACTTAGTTGAATTATCATAGTACAATACCTTTCCTCCGATAATTATTTTTTATCTAGTATACTGGAAGTTGGGGAATTAGGATAGATACCTTGTTATGACGCGCTTACGTAACTTGTAACTAGCTGCCTAGTTTGATCTTTGCTTCTTCATTGATTAGCAGTAGATTTCAAAATGATAAAAACGTATAATAGTAGGTGTAGTGTACTGCCCCCCAAAAAGTTAGACAGAAAAAATCTAACTTTTTGGGGTGTTTTTATTATGAAATTAAGTTATGATGATAAAGTTCAGATCTATGAACTTAGAAAACAAGGATATAGCTTAGAGAAGCTTTCAAATAAATTTGGGATAAACAATTCTAATCTTAGGTACATGATTAAATTGATTGATCGTTACGGAATAGAGTTCGTCAAAAAAGGAAAAAATCGTTACTATTCTCCTGATTTAAAACAAGAAATGATTCATAAAGTCTGACATGAAGGCTGGACTAAAGATAGAGTTTCTCTTGAATACGGTCTCCCAAGTCGTACGATACTTCTTAACTGGCTAGCACAATACAGGAAAAACGGGTATACTATTGTTGAGAAAACAAGAGGGAGAGTACCTGAGAGCGGAGAATGCCATCCTAAAAAAGTTAAGAGAACTCCGATTGAAGGAGGAAAAAGAGAAAGAAGAAAGACAGAAATTGTTCAAGAATTAATGACTGAGTTTTCGTTAGATATTCTTCTAAAAGCCATTAAACTAGCTCGTTCGACCTACTACTATCACTTGAAACAGCTAGATAAAACAGATAAGGACCAAGAGCTTAAAGCTGAAATTCAATCCATTTTTATCGAACACAAGGGAAATTATGCTTATCGTCGGATTTATTTAGAACTAAGAAATCGTGGTTATCTGGTAAATCATAAAAGAGTTCAAGGCTTGATAAAAGTACTCAATTTACAAGCTAAAATGCGACAGAAACGAAAATATTCTTCTCATAAAGGAGACGTTGGCAAGAAGGCAGAGAATCTCATTCAAGGCCAATTTGAAGGCTCTAAAACAATGGAAAAGTGCTACACAGATGTGACAGAATTTGCCATTCCAGCAAGTACTCAAAAGCTTTACTTATCACCAGTTTTAGATGGCTTTAACAGTGAAATTATTGCTTTTAATCTTTCTTGTTCGCCTAACTTAGAACAAGTACAAACAATGTTGGAACAGGCATTCAAAGAGAAGCACTACGAGAATACGATTCTCCATAGTGACCAAGGCTGGCAATATCAACACGATTCTTATCATCGGTTCCTAGAGAGTAAGGGAATTCAAGCATCCATGTCACGTAAGGGTAACAGCCCAGACAATGGTATGATGGAGTCCTTCTTTGGGATTCTGAAATCGGAAATGTTTTACGGTTATGAGAAGTCGTTTCAGTCGTTTAAGCAATTGGAACAAGCTATTGTAGACTATATTGATTACTACAACAATAAACGAATTAAGGTAAAACTAAAAGGACTTAGCCCTGTGCAATACAGAACTAAATCCTTCGGATAAATTAATTGTCTAACTTTTTGGGGTCAGTACAAAACTCTTGCTACTATGCGTTTTGTTATGGAAAGACTTATTGGACTTTCTCTCAAATCGAGTTTTTACTCAATTTTCTTACTTGATTGGGATTGAAATTCCAATTAATTTCTCTGAGTAGAGTGTCTTGATATTGGCTTCATCAACAGAGGCCTTATCAATTTTACGTTTCAAGAAAAATTCTTGAATGGTTTCGATTTCAGGCTCACGAATAGCACGGTGTTTGTTTGAGATGAGGATTTCATAGTGAAGCGGAGCTTGGGTAAAAATAACATCTGTATTCCCTGCAGAATAAACCTCAACAAGGGTTGCATCGGTACTTTCTAGTTGACTTTTTACAAGTTGCGAGTGTGAGTTTGTCGTATTGATAAGCTTCATAATATTTCCTCCGATTTTCTAATTCTATTATAGCACTTTTTGAATAAAGTCGCTTGATTTATACTCAATGAAAATCAAAGAGCAAACTAGGAAGCTAGCCGCAGGCTATACTTGAGTGCGGTAAGGCGACGCTGACGTGGTTTGAATTTTATTTTCGAAGAGTATTAGCCAATCTTATGCTGTTTTTTCCAAGATTCAATGGCCCATTTATGGCTACCACGTTTAAGGTTTTGGATAGCCTCGTCAATAGGGAACCAGGCAATATGATTAAAGTTTTCTAGTGGCTTTTGTACTTCTTTGAAAGAAGTTGCTTCATAGAGGTAGGCAGGATTGTAGTAGTAGGTATCACGATGACGAGAATAGAAATATTCGTCAGCTTGTCCGTAATAGGTACCAATTTCTGCTGTGAAACCAAGCTCTTCAATCAACTCACGCTTTAGGGCTTCCTGATGATTTTCACCTGCTTCAATTTCTCCACATGGTAGGAACCAAGCACCATTTGGTTCTTGAACAAGAACAATTTGTTTTTGTTCAGGATTAGGGATAACTGCATATACGCCATAGCGAGCAATATAGTCTGTATTCGCTTTTTTTCTCCGAGAGTTGGGTTTGCCATTGCATTTTCCTCATTATCTAGTATCGTTATTATTATAGTAAAATGAACCAAAAATAGTACACAATGTGGTATAATCTTCTTATGGCATATTCAATAGATTTTCGTAAAAAAGTTCTCTCTTATTGTGAGCGAACAGGTAGTATAACAGAAGCATCACACGTTTTCCAAATCTCACGTAATACCATTTATGGCTGGTTAAAGCTAAAAGAGAAAACAGGAGAGCTAAACCACCAAGTAAAAGGAACAAAACCAAGAAAAGTTGATAGAGATAGACTTAAAAACTATCTTACTGACAATCCAGACGCTTATTTGACTGAAATAGCTTCTGAATTTGGCTGTCATCCAACTACCATCCACTATGCGCTCAAAGCTATGGGCTACACTCGAAAAAAAGAACCACACCTACTATGAACAAGACCCAGAAAAAGTAGCCTTATTTCTTAAAAATTTTAATAGTTTAAAGCACCTAGCACCTGTTTAGATTGATGAAACAGGATTCGATACTTATTTTTATCGAGAATATGGTCGCTCATTAAAAGGTCAGTTAATAAGAGGCAAAGTATCTGGAAGAAGATATCAGAGGATTTCTTTGGTTGCAGGTCTAACAAATGGTGAGTTAATCGCTCCAATGACTTACGAAGAGATGATGACGAGCGACTTTTTTGAAGCTTGGTTTCAGAAGTTTTTCTTACCAACATTAACCACACCATCGGTTATTATTATGGATAATGTAAGATTCCATAGAATGGGGAAGAATGTAAGATTCCATAGAATGGGGAAGCTAGAACTTTTATGCGAAGAGTTTGGGCATAAACTTTTACCTCTTCCTCCCTACTCGCCTGAGTACAATCCTATTGAGAAAACATGGGCTCATATCAAAAAGCACCTCGAAAAGGTATTACCAAGTTGCAATACCTTTTACGAGGCTCTTTTGTCCTGTTCTTGTTTCAATTGACTATAGCAGATTGAAATGAGAACAAATCGATTGGGAAAGTAAAATTAATTTCTATAAATGTTTTAGCAATTGTTTCGTACTATTTCAGATTCAGTCTACTATATATCATAATGGACAAAGGGCAAGCTGTCAAGAAATTACAGTTATTTTAGTAAAAAAAGAAGCAGAAAAATTTCATTTTCTACTCCTTTTCTATAGGATTTATTTTTCTTTTTCAGAACTTTTAACTTCAGCTTTTTTGGCAGATTTAATCTGAATGTTTCCCTTGCTAGTCATAACTGCTTTGAGATCTTTTTCGCTTGGATTTTCAAGGTAGTAGTCAGTGATTGTGTCCTCAATATAGTCTTGAATAGTCCGACGAAGTGGGCGTGCTCCCATTTTTGGATCATAACCTAGGTCAACCAACTTTTCCTTGACCTTATCAGTTACATCCAAACGAATGTTGTTGCTAGAGAGGCGCTTGTTAACATCTGCTAGCATGAGCTCGACAATCTGAAGGAGGTTATCCTTGCTGAGAGCCTTAAATTCGATAATGCCATCAAAACGGTTCATAAACTCTGGGCTAAAGAAGTTACCGAGTTCACCGAGGACAGAATTGGTACGTCCTTCTCTAGCAGCACCAAATCCAACGCTAGCTTCGGTCTTTCCTGTACCTGCATTTGAGGTCATGATAATGATGGCATCCTTGAAGCTAACGGTGCGTCCTTGCCCGTCTGTCAAACGACCATCGTCCAAGACTTGAAGAAACATGTGCATAACATCTGGGTGAGCTTTTTCCACTTCATCGAGAAGGATGAGAGAATATGGATTGTGGCGAACTTTTTCAGTTAATTGACCAGCCTCATCATAGCCAACATAACCTGGAGGGGCGCCGACCAACTTAGCCACACTATGTTTTTCCATGTATTCACTCATATCAAAGCGAATCATACTATCAGCAGAACCAAAAAGTTCGATAGCCAGTTGTTTGGAAAGTTCTGTCTTACCGACACCAGTTGGCCCAACGAAGAGGAAGCTTCCGATTGGGCGGTTAGGGGTACCAAGTCCGACACGATTACGGCGAATAGCCTTGGCAATCTTATCGACTGCATCATCTTGGCCAATAACATGAGACTTGAGATCTTCGGCTAGATGGATGAGTTGAGATTGTTCTTTCTCTTTCAAATCACCAACAGGGATATTGGTTTTCTGCTCGATAATGTGCTCAATAGTTTTCTCGCTGATGATAGGAGTATCCTGGTCTGTGATCTTTTTCTTTTGCATTTCCTTATACTTGGCAATCTGGTCGCGGAAGTAGGCCGCCTTCTCAAAATCTTCTTCTCGTGTAGCTTGAGACTTGAGATTTTCAGCCTCAATCAAGCGCTGATCAATTACTTTAGGATCCACAAAATCCAAGGTCAAGTTCATCTTAGAACCAGCTTCATCTAGGAGGTCAATGGCCTTGTCAGGCAAGAAGCGATCTTGGATGTAGCGATTGGAAAGAGTTGCAGCTGCTTCAATCGCAGCATCGGTATATTGAACGTGGTGGTAATCTTCGTATTTCTTTTGAATCCCTTTGAGAATAGTGATTGTTTCATCCACCGTTGGTTCATCGACTTTAACAGGCTGCATACGACGCTCGAGGGCAGCATCCTTTTCAATGATACGGTATTCATTGAGGGTAGTAGCACCGACTAGTTGCAGTTCTCCACGAGCAAGGGCTGGCTTGAGGATATTTCCTGCGTCCATATTACCATCACTCGCAGAACCAGCACCAACAATTTCATGGATTTCATCGATAAAGAGGATGATGTCTTCACGTTTGCGAATTTCTTCCATGAGTTTTTGCATGCGTTCTTCAAATTGTCCTCGAATCCCCGTTCCTTGAACTAAGCTAACCACATCCAGACGGATGACTTGTTTACCTTGGAGTTTATGTGGCACATCGCCATCGACAATTTTCTGAGCTAGACCTTCGACAACGGCCGTTTTTCCGACACCAGGTTCACCGATAAGGACAGGATTATTCTTGGTTCTACGATTGAGAATCTCGATGACACGGATAATCTCATCGTCGCGCCCAATAACGGGGTCAATGTCTCCACGACGGGCAATTTCAGTTACATTAATACCAAATTCTTCCAGCAGGCCTTTTTCTTGGCTAGGTGGCGGAGTTTGAGCAGATCCACGATTTTGGGAACCATAACCGCCGTTTCCACCGTAACCTCCACCTGATTGGGTTGGGGGAATAGGAGGAGTATTGCTAGAAGGTCTGAAATTGTTTAGATCATTGAAGAAATCACCAAAGGGATCGAAGTCACGATTGTTCAGATCCGTCATACCTTTGAAGAGGCTATTGTTAGGATCTGTTTTGATAATCTTATAGCAGTTTTGACAGAGGTCAATTTGTTTTTGTTTTCCATTGAGATTGGTGTAAAGATGAATTGTTGAGTCGTTAATTTTACAGTTTTGACAAAGCATACATCTACCTCATTTCTTTCTTTAGCCTGACTTGTTTAAAGGTCAAAAATAGTCAAATTCTATACTCTCATTATAACAGGATTGGGGTGTAAAGCAAGTAAAAAGATTGAAGCTTTGAGAAGTTGTTACAATGAAAATTTTTGTGAATTTGGACTATAAAAAAATCCTATTTGTGAGACAAAAAGGATTTTACTTAGACATGCAGGGACAATCCCAGCTTGTTTTAGATTAGTAGAGAAGTTCGTAAATTTCCATTGCGATTAAGTCAATGCTATCAAACGTATACGTTTCGCGATCTTCTACGTCACGAAGGGTAAAGATTGGGCCGTTTTCTTCGTCGTGGCTGTACGCAACTTCTGCAACAACAACTCCTTCGCGTTCAAAATTACGTTTTAAATTTCCGCCATCGTTTGCCATTGCTTCAAGGCGGTTGATGATTCTAACCAAATGTGATTCCATTTTGATTCTCCTTCATTTCTTATCGTTACTATTTTACCATAAAGGAGGCCAACTTGACTAGAAAAAACTAAGATTTCTCGCTAATTCTGCTAGTTTAAAGATTTTTAAATAAATTGGATAAAAAATTTAAATTTTAATTCAAAACATGTTATAATCATACAGTATTCTATTTTAGAAAGCAGTGTGACTATGAATTTTTCTTTTTTACCTAAGTATTTACCTTATTTTAACTATGGGGCTGTTGTGACGATTCTTATTTCTATCTGTGTTATCTTTTTGGGAACTATTTTGGGTGTTGTCTTGGCTTTTGGGCAACGTTCAAAGTTTAAACCGCTTGTTTGGTTGGCCAACTTGTACGTTTGGATTTTCCGTGGGACACCGATGATGGTTCAAATTATGATTGCCTTTGCTCTTATGCATATCAATGCTCCGACTATTCAGATTGGAATTTTAGGTGTTGATTTTTCGCGTCTGATTCCAGGGATTTTGATTATCTCTATGAATAGTGGTGCTTATGTTTCGGAGACTGTTCGTGCCGGAATCAATGCGGTTCCAAAAGGTCAGCTAGAGGCGGCTTATTCGCTAGGGATTCGTCCTAAAAATGCGATGCGTTATGTGATTTTGCCACAAGCAGTCAAAAATATCTTGCCAGCATTGGGGAACGAATTTATCACCATTATCAAGGACAGCTCCCTCTTATCAGCTATTGGGGTCATGGAGTTGTGGAATGGGGCTACAACAGTTTCTACAACAACCTATCTACCTTTAACACCACTTTTATTTGCAGCATTTTACTACTTGATTATGACCTCTATTCTGACAGTAGCCTTGAAAGCTTTTGAAAAACATATGGGACAAGGAGATAAGAAATAATGACAGAAACCTTGATAAAAATTGAAAATTTACATAAATCTTTTGGAAAGAATGAAGTATTGAAGGGCATCAGCCTCGAGATTAAAAGAGGAGAAGTTGTCGTTATCATCGGTCCTTCAGGGAGTGGGAAATCTACCTTGCTTCGCTCTATGAATTTGTTGGAGGAAGCAACCAAGGGGAAGGTTATCTTTGAGGGAGTCGATATTACGGACAAGAAGAATGACCTGTTTGCCATGCGTGAGAAGATGGGCATGGTTTTCCAACAATTTAACCTCTTTCCTAATATGACTGTGATGGAAAATATTACCTTGTCACCTATCAAGACTAAAGGTGAAAGCAGGGAAGTTGCTGAGAAGAGAGCCCAAGAGCTTTTGGAAAAAGTTGGTTTGCCAGATAAGGCAGACGCTTATCCACAGAGTCTGTCGGGTGGGCAACAACAACGGATTGCCATCGCGCGTGGGTTGGCTATGGAACCAGATGTTTTGCTCTTTGACGAACCAACTTCAGCCTTGGATCCTGAAATGGTAGGTGAGGTATTGGCTGTTATGCAAGACCTTGCCAAGTCAGGGATGACTATGGTTATCGTAACACATGAGATGGGATTTGCCCGTGAGGTGGCAGATCGTGTTATCTTTATGGCAGACGGTGTGGTTGTTGAAGATGGGACACCTGAGCAGATTTTTGAACAAACCCAAGAACAACGGACTAAAGATTTCTTGAGAAAGGTTTTATAATCTATTTTAAAATTTCAAGACAAGATTAGTGAAAAGTTCAACCAGAGCTTTTTCTTATAGTTTGAAACTATAGGATAACCTAGGAAAGAAGTGTTAGAGGGCACTAGCAGTTTTTGGTATAATGGAAGATATTTGAAAGAAAAGAGAAGTGATATGACACAGATTATTGATGGAAAAGCTTTAGCGGCCAAATTGCAGGGGCAGTTGGCTGAAAAGATTGCAAAATTAAAGGAAGAAACAGCTCTAGTGCCTGGTTTGGTAGTGATTTTGGTTGGGGATAATCCAGCCAGCCAAGTCTACGTTCGCAACAAGGAGAGGTCAGCTCTTGCGGCTGGTTCCCGTAGCGAAGTAGTGCGAGTTCCAGAGACCATTACTCAAGAGGAATTGTTAGACCTGATTGCTAAATATAATCAGGATTCAGCTTGGCATGGGATTTTGGTCCAGTTGCCATTACCAAAACATATCGATGAAGAGGCGGTTTTATTAGCCATTGACCCAGAAAAGGATGTGGATGGTTTCCATCCCCTAAACATGGGACGTCTTTGGTCTGGACATCCAGTCATGGTTCCCTCGACACCTGCAGGAATTATGGAAATGTTTCATGAATATGGGATTGACTTGGAAGGTAAAAATGCGGTCGTAATCGGTCGTTCAAATATCGTTGGAAAACCTATGGCTCAGCTTCTTTTGGCTAAAAATGCGACAGTAACCTTGACCCACTCACGAACTCATAATCTTGCCAAGGTGGCTGCTAAAGCAGATATTCTTGTAGTCGCAATCGGCCGCGCCAAGTTTGTGACTGCTGACTTTGTCAAACCAGGTGCGGTTGTCATTGACGTTGGGATGAACCGAGATGAAAATGGGAAGCTCTGTGGAGATGTTGATTATGAGGCAGTTGCACCACTTACTAGCCATATCACGCCAGTCCCTGGAGGTGTCGGTCCTATGACCATTACCATGCTGATGGAGCAAACTTATCAAGCAGCACTTCGGACATTGGATAGAAAATAAGAGAAACATTCGATTAATAGAGTGTATTTTCTATAGCTATATCTAAAATGGCAGAAATGAATATTAAATTTTAGATATAAGATTACAAAAGGAGGTCTGCGTCTCCTTTTTATTGTATAATAAAAGTGAGAGGAAAAAAGGATGAAAGTGATTAATCAAACCTTATTAGAAAAAGTTATTATTGAACGTTCTCGTTCAAGTCATAAAGGAGATTATGGTCGTCTGCTGCTGCTTGGTGGTACTTATCCTTATGGAGGTGCCATCATCATGGCTGCTTTAGCAGCTGTAAAAAGCGGTGCAGGATTGGTGACCGTTGGAACGGACAGGGAAAATATCCCGGCTATGCACAGCCATTTACCTGAGCCTATGGCCTTTTCTCTTCAAGACCAGCAATTGTTAAAAGAGCAATTGGAGAAGGCAGAAGTTGTCTTGCTGGGGCCTGGTTTACGAGACGATGCTTCTGGAGAAAATCTAGTAAAACAGGTCTTTGTTAATTTAAGCCAAAATCAGATTTTGATTGTAGACGGAGGTGCCTTGACCATTCTTGCTAGGACAAGTTTGTCATTTCCCTCAAGCCAGCTTATCCTAACTCCTCACCAAAAAGAATGGGAAAAATTATCTGGAATTACGATTGAAAAGCAAAAGGAAGATGCAACGGCTAGTGTTCTGACTTCCTTCCCTCAAGGAACAATTTTGGTGGAGAAAGGCCCAGCTACTCGTATTTGGGAAGTTGGCCAATCTGATTATTACCAGTTACAGGTTGGTGGTCCTTATCAGGCGACTGGGGGAATGGGAGATACTCTGGCTGGGATGATCGCAGGATTTGTAGGCCAATTCCGACAGGCCAGTCTCTACGAGCGTGTGGCAGTAGCGACCCATCTTCATTCAGCCATAGCCCAAGAACTATCTCAAGAAAATTATGTGGTCTTACCGACGGAAATCAGCAGGTATCTTCCCAAAATAATGAAAATTATTTGTCAACAAGAGAGGGTAAGTAAAGATAAACTTGTTTAAAATAGACAGATAAATCTACTTCCTTATCTTAATTTATGATTCTTGAAATGCGCCTGCTTTAAGGCTAAACTAGACGTATCAAAGTTAAGATTTTGTTTTTGTAACTGGAAAGAGATGAACAAATCAAATACATAAAAGATAAACTCATTTTTATTCGTTTGGTGAAAAGAAAATACATATTTTTAAAGAAAGATTGATGAAAAATGTAGATTTGATGTTTTTACTTGAATAAAAAGCGGTTTCATAGTAAAATAAGAACTGAGAATGATGGAGGTAAATCGGTGGAAAATCTGAAGAAAATGGCAGGTATCAAGGCTGCTGAGTTCGTGAGCGATGGAATGGTCGTTGGACTTGGAACAGGCTCGACTGCCTATTATTTTGTCGAAGAAATCGGTCGTCGTATCAAGGAAGAAGGATTGCAGATTACAGCTGTAACAACTTCTAGTGTGACCACTAAACAGGCAGAAAGCCTTAATATCCCGCTCAAGTCTATTGACCAAGTAGACTTTGTCGATGTGACGGTTGATGGCGCGGATGAAGTGGATAGTCAGTTTAATGGAATCAAAGGCGGTGGTGGTGCCCTTCTCATGGAAAAGGTGGTCGCAACACCATCAAAAGAATACATTTGGGTGGTGGATGAAAGCAAGCTGGTCGAAAAACTAGGTGCTTTTAAATTGCCAGTAGAAGTGGTTCAGTATGGTGCAGAGCAGGTCTTTCGTCATTTTGAACGAGCTGGCTACAAACCAAGTTTCCGTGAAAAAGACGGCCAACGTTTTGTGACGGATATGCAGAATTTTATCATTGACCTCGCCTTGGATGTCATTGAAAATCCAATTGCTTTTGGACAAGAATTGGACCATGTCGTTGGTGTTGTGGAGCATGGTTTATTCAACCAAATGGTGGATAAGGTAATCGTTGCTGGACGGGATGGAGTTCAGATTTCAACTTCAAAAAAAGGAAAATAGAAGGGGGCATAAGATGTCTAAATTTAATCGTATTCATTTGGTGGTACTGGATTCTGTAGGAATCGGTGCAGCACCAGATGCTAATAACTTTGTCAATGCAGGGGTTCCAGATGGAGCTTCTGACACACTGGGACATATTTCAAAAACAGTTGGTTTGAATGTCCCAAACATGGCTAAAATAGGTCTTGGAAATATTCCTCGTGAAACTCCTCTTAAGACTGTAGCAGCTGAAAGCAATCCAACTGGATATGCAACAAAATTAGAGGAAGTATCTCTTGGTAAGGATACTATGACTGGACACTGGGAAATCATGGGACTCAACATTACTGAGCCTTTCGATACTTTCTGGAACGGATTCCCAGAAGAAATCCTGACAAAAATCGAAGAATTCTCAGGACGCAAGGTTATTCGTGAAGCCAACAAACCTTATTCAGGAACGGCTGTTATCGATGATTTTGGACCACGTCAGATGGAAACTGGAGAGTTGATTATCTATACTTCAGCTGACCCTGTTTTGCAGATTGCTGCCCACGAAGACATTATTCCTTTGGATGAATTGTACCGTATCTGTGAATACGCTCGTTCGATTACCCTTGAGCGTCCTGCCCTTCTTGGTCGCATCATTGCTCGCCCTTATGTAGGTGAACCAGGTAACTTCACTCGTACGGCAAACCGTCGTGACTTGGCTGTATCTCCATTTTCCCCAACTGTTTTGGATAAATTGAATGAGGCTGGTATCGATACTTATGCTGTGGGTAAAATCAACGATATCTTTAACGGTGCTGGTATCAACCATGACATGGGTCACAACAAGTCAAATAGTCATGGAATTGATACACTATTGAAGACTATGGGACTTGCTGAGTTTGAAAAAGGATTCTCATTCACAAACCTAGTTGACTTTGATGCCCTTTACGGCCATCGTCGTAATGCTCACGGTTACCGTGATTGCTTGCATGAGTTTGATGAACGCTTACCTGAAATTATCGCAGCTATGAGAGAGAATGACCTTCTCTTGATTACTGCGGACCATGGAAATGACCCAACGTATGCAGGAACGGATCACACTCGGGAATATATTCCATTGTTGGCATATAGCCCTGCCTTTAAAGGAAATGGTCTCATTCCAGTAGGACATTTTGCAGATATTTCAGCGACTGTTGCCGATAACTTTGGTGTGGAAACTGCTATGATTGGGGAAAGTTTCTTAGATAAATTGGTATAAGATGACGCGCTATGCTTTGCTGGTGAGAGGTATCAATGTTGGTGGTAAGAATAAGGTCGTCATGGCGGAGCTTCGTCAAGAATTGACAAACTTGGGACTGGAAAAGGTTGAGAGCTACATCAACAGTGGCAATATTTTCTTTACTTCGATAGATTCCAAAGCCCAATTGGTTGAAAAGCTAGAGACTTTCTTTGCAGTCCATTATCCATTTATTCAGAGCTTTTCTTTACTGAGTCTAGAGGACTTTGAGGCGGAACTTGAAAATCTACCAGCTTGGTGGAGCAGAGACTTGGCACGAAAAGATTTTCTCTTTTACACTGAGGGTTTGGATGTGGACCAAGTCATCGCGACAGTTGAAAGTTTAGAGCTGAAAGATGAAGTGCTTTATTTTGGAAAACTTGGGATTTTCTGGGGGAAATTTTCTGAAGAATCCTATTCTAAGACTGCCTATCATAAGTACTTGCTGAAGGTGCCTTTCTACCGCCACATTACTATTCGTAATGCTAAAACCTTTGACAAAATTGGTCAAATGCTAAAAAAATAATAAAGGAGACACACAATGACATTTTTAAACAAAATCCATGAAACTGCTACTTTCCTGAAAGAAAAGGGAATTGCAGCCCCTGAGTTCGGTCTAATCCTTGGATCAGGACTTGGAGAATTGGCAGAAGAAATCGAAAATCCAGTTGTAGTAGACTATGCTGAGATTCCAAACTGGGGCCGTTCAACAGTAGTCGGTCATGCTGGTAAATTGGTATATGGTGAACTGGCAGGTCGCAAGGTCTTGGCTCTTCAAGGGCGTTTCCATTTCTATGAAGGGAATCCTCTGGAAGTGGTGACTTTCCCAGTTCGTGTGATGAAAGTTCTTGGATGTGAAGGTGTTATTGTAACCAATGCAGCTGGCGGTATCGGATTTGGTCCTGGTACCTTGATGGCTATCTCAGACCATATCAACATGACGGGGCAAAATCCATTGATGGGTGAAAACTTGGATGACTTTGGCCCACGTTTCCCAGATATGTCTAGGGCTTACACACCAGAATACCGTGCCACTGCCCATGAAGTGGCTAAAAAACTTAATATCAAGCTTGATGAAGGTGTCTATATCGGAGTTACTGGTCCGACTTATGAAACACCAGCAGAAATTCGTTCCTATAAGACACTGGGAGCAGATGCAGTTGGTATGTCTACGGTTCCTGAAGTTATCGTGGCAGCCCACTCTGGCTTGAAAGTTCTGGGAATTTCATGTATCACTAACTTTGCGGCCGGTTTCCAAGAAGAACTCAATCACGAAGAAGTTGTAGAAGTGACTGAACGTGTTAAAGGTGATTTCAAAGGCTTGCTTAAAGCGATTCTTGCTGAATTGTAAGAAAAAAGATTTAAAAGGGGGAGTGCCTCTGTCTTTTCAGGATTGACTGCCTATCCGTATTAAAGAAGAAACAGAGGAATACTATGAGCTTCTTCCTGCTCTTATAACTGAAAGAAGCGGAAGAATAGGTATGTCTGATCTGATAGCCAGCATTGTGAAAGACAAGATTCTAGGATACTAGCATTAGCTTCCTAGCCAAGCAGACTAGTATGATAAGGAGAGATGAGAATGAATTGACTTTCTGAATTTCTCAGTCTTATCATATATAGCACAATGAGATTTCGCTTGAGTCTGCTTGTAAATAAATGAAAAGAAAGATAAGAAATAATGAAAATTGGTCAACGAATTATGCGCTTTGGCATAAAAAATTAAGTATCGGAGTTGTATCTGTTGTAGTCGGCTTTGATTTCTAGCTCCAGCTGGAATTTCAGCCAATGAAGTAAAGCAAGATGTAACATCTGAAGTGGTAATAGGTGTGCTAGATTCTAAGGAGGAATTGAAAGAGTCAGAAAATGATGCTCCAAAACTAGAAACTCCTCTTAGAGAGGAGCCAAGACTAGCTCCTCAAACGCTTCCGGAAGCAAGTGAAGTTCTTGAAAACAAAAGGGAAGAGTCAAAAGTAGAGATAACAGAGCCAGCTCAAGCGGATGATATCCGCAAGGTTGTTGGGGAATTAGCCAAGGATATAAGTATTACTAAGTTGTATATGACAGGTCATTCTCTTGGAGGCTACCTAGCTCAGATTGCAGCGGTTGAAGATTACCAAAAATATCCTGATTTTTATAACCATGTATTGAGGAAAGTGACAACTTTCAGTGCTCCTAAAGTGATTACTTCCAGAACTGTTTGGGATGCTAAGAATGGTTTCTGGGATGTTGGTTTGGAAAGTCGTAAATTAGCTGTTAGTGGAAAAATTAAGCATTATGTGGTTGATAATGACAATGTTGTGACTCTCTTGATTCATAATAATCGTGATATTGTTACATTTACAGGTAATTCACGCTTTAAACACCGTTCTCGTGGCTATTTTGAAAGTCCAATGAATGATATTCCTAACTTTAATATTGGTAAACAAGCTACCTTGGATAAACATGGTTATCGTGATCCGAAATTGGATAAAGTGCGATTCTTTAAGAAACAGGCTCTGCCTCGATCTTCTAGTCAACCAAGCGCTGAACCAATGGAAAATATTGCCTTAGGAAAACAGGTTACTCAAAGTTCGACAGCTTTCGGAGGAGATGCTAGAAGAGCTGTGGATGGCAAAGTCGATGGTAACTATGGTCACAATTCTGTCACTCATACAAACTTCCAATCTAAGCCTTGGTGGCAAGTAGATTTGGCTAAAGAAGAAACCATTCGCCAAATCAATATTTACAACCGAACAGACACTGCCCAGGATAGATTGGCAAACTTTGATGTCATTCTTTTAGACAGTTCTGGTAAAGAAATTGAGTGAAAACGTATAACATCTCCTAAAGATGTGTCAGCACAAATTACGATTAACCATAAAAAAGTGCGCTATGTTCGGATTGAGCTAGAAGGCTATAATGCCCTCAGTCTTGCAGAAGTTGAAGTTTTCCGCTTTATAGCTACGAATGCTGAAACGGCGACACAAGTTTCTAAGCCAGTTCAACCAATCAGTCAGACTCCTGTGAAAGATAAAACATTGACAATTCAACATAGTGGAGCTTACATTGCCCGCTACTCCATAACTTGGGAAGAAGTTCCAGTAGATAAAGATGGAAACCAAGTTGTTCGTAGTCATTCTTGGGAAGGAAACGGTTGCAACCAGACTGCAGGTTTTGTCCTCAACCTCCCAATCAAAGAAAATATGAGAAATCTGCGAGTTAAGATTGAGAAAAAGACGGGCCTACTATGGAATAGATGGCAAACAATCTATGAAAACAGACCAATTTTAGCTCAACCCCACCGTAAAATTACCCATTGGGGTACGACATTGAATTCCAAGGTGAGTGACGATGATGTCTTGTAATCTGATGGTACAATGACAGTTAGTTTGTCTAGTTTATAAGAAAGTACTACCTGAGCTTGAATAGAACTCAGGTAGCTCTCTGTGAAAGAACAAAATTAATACTCAATGAAAATCAAAGAGCAAACTAGGAAACTAGCCGCAGGTTGCTCAAAGCACTGCTTTGAGGTTGTAGATAAGACTGACGAAGTCAGTCACATATATAATCCAAGGCGACGTTGACGTGGTTTGAAGAGATTTTCGAAGAGTATAAACAGAAAGGTAGAGCGCGTGTTCTAATTTGAACACGAGTAGAAAACTTTTCTAAAAACAAAAACGAAAGGATGGGTAAACTGTATTCGCTGAACTGAATACGGGCGACTCTCCTCTAAATCAAAATTAAGAAAGAAAGGAATTGAACCCACCCTAAAAGCAGTGGGAAAAAGATAGTTGGTCTAGCGAGCATCGCTCACTGCGCCCAACTCCTATTTTCCCTTCGCTTTTTGACGGGTTTGGTATCTTTCTCAATATAAAATATAAAATAAAGAAAGGTAGAGCGTGTGTTTTGATTTGAACACGAGCGGAAAACTCGGAAAATAGATAATCTGACTGAAAAATCAGGATTTCTCGTCGGCTTCCTAATTTTCAGTCGTTTTCTTCTCGCTCTTTGTATCATAAATTATGTCTATCCATATTGCTGCTCAGCAGGGTGAAATTGCTGATAAAATTCTTCTTCCTGGGGATCCTCTTCGTGCTAAGTTTATTGCGGAGAATTTCCTTGGTGATGCTGTTTGTTTTAACGAAGTGCGTAACATGTTTGGTTACACTGGTACTTACAAGGGTCACCGTGTATCTGTCATGGGAACTGGGATGGGAATGCCATCTATTTCGATTTATGCGCGTGAGTTAATCGTAGACTACGGTGTGAAGAAATTGATTCGTGTGGGAACTGCAGGTTCTTTGAATGAAGAGGTTCATGTTCGTGAATTAGTTTTGGCGCAGGCGGCTGCAACCAACTCAAACATCGTTCGTAATGACTGGCCACAGTACGATTTTCCACAAATTGCTAGCTTTGATTTGCTTGATAAAGCCTACCATATCGCCAAAAAACTTGGTATGACTACTCACGTTGGGAACGTTTTGTCATCTGATGTCTTTTACTCAAATTACTTTGAAAAGAATATCGAGCTTGGTAAATGGGGAGTCAAGGCTGTGGAAATGGAAGCAGCAGCTCTTTACTATCTTGCTGCCCAATACCATGTTGATGCGCTAGCTATCATGACCATCTCTGATAGCTTGGTCAATCCAGACGAAGACACAACTGCAGAAGAACGTCAAAATACCTTCACTGATATGATGAAGGTTGGTTTGGAAACCTTGATTGCAGAATAATTATAGCCAAAAAGGAAGCCCTTTATGAATTGTAGGACTTCCTTTTCTTATCCAGAAATTGATCTAGCTCTCTCTGATTTCGAAGAATAGTGACTTTATGTGAATATTCTTGGCAAAGTTTTTGGTAATTTTCTTTTTGAGTTTTGCTACGCCCATCCCAAAGAATCCATCTGATAAACTCCCAGTCAAAGCGTTCAGGGCAATCTGCCGCCATACTTTCTCTGACTTTTCCACGGTATTTAAGATAACGCTTAAAGGCTCTAAAGAGACAGGTCAATGGCAAAAAATTGAGAAAGATGATTTGGTCAGCTTCTTGCATTCGTTCTTGGTAGTAGCACCAAGAATAATTACCATCGATGACCCAAGCTTTATGCTTGGTGAGAAAGTTTTTTATCTCGGTTAACATCCATTCGCAGTCACTGTCTTGCCAACCAGGTTGAAATTGGAGTGTGTCCATGTGCAGTTTTGGAATGGAGTAGTAGTTAGATAACTTTTCTGCTAGAGTTGACTTACCAGAACCAGAATATCCGATAATTGTGATTTTCATTTTCTACCTTTTCCTATTTGGAGACAAAAAAACAGCCTCTATGGACTGTTTCTTATTTAGCAAGTTTAGTTGAAAGACGAGCTTTATCGCGGCTTGCTTTGTTTTTGTGAATCAAACCTTTAGTTTCTGCTTTATCGATAGCTGAGCTAGCAGCACGGAAAAGTTCTTCAGATGGGTTTGCTTCGAAAGCTTTTATAGCAGTACGCATAGCTGATTTTTGAACTGAGTTCTTTTCGTTTTGTTTAACGTTCAATTCAGCGCGTTTGATAGCTGATTTAATGTTTGCCAATGTTCTTACCTCCATATTTACTAACTATACCATTATATATGAAAACTTACGTTTTGACAAGGAAAAATTACTTTTTTAAGTAAATTTCATCGATTTCATGGTTCTTGCTTTTATGAAGAATCACTTCTGCACGATTTCTGGTTGGTTCAATATAATTTTGCAGATTTGTGAGATTGATACTGGTCCAGACCTGATGGGCAAAGGACTCCACTTCCCCAATCGGCATCTGAGTAAAACGATAATAGTAGCTATCAGGGTCGTTTTGGGCTAGGCTCAGCATTTTCAAGAAACGGTCCAGATACCAACTTTCAATATCATCCACTCCAGCATCTACATAGATGGAAAAGTCAAAGAAGTCAGTGATATAGAGACGATCGTTTTGTGGATTTTGAAAGACATTAATTCCCTCAACAATTACAAAATCAGCAGCTTTGACACTTTGTTTCTTTTCGGGTACGATGTCGTAAACTTCATGAGAATAGACAGGAATATCTACATCTTGTCCATTTTTGATGCGGTCCAAGAAGTTGAGAAGAGCTTCCATATCATAGCTTTCAGGAAATCCTTTACGATTTAAAATCCCCTGCTCAATCAAGGTTTGATTGGGATAGAGAAAACCATCAGTTGTAACCAACTCAACCGTAGCATCTGTAAACGTACGGGACAGTAGGATTTGAAGTAGGCGACTGGTTGTGGATTTTCCAACGGCAACACTCCCAGAAACCCCAATAATAAAAGGTTGAGATTTACTTTCACGTTGGAGGAAAATTCCTTTTGAAAAGGCTAAATCTTCCTTAGTTCGCTTGTAAATCTGAATCAGATGAGCCAAGGGGAGATAGATATCTGTAACGTCTTGGAGACTGATTTGGTCATTAAAACTCTTGATAGATTCCAATTCTTCTTCTGTCAAAGGAGGTGTTGTCTTTCGATGTAAAGATTGCCAAGTCTGGCGGCTGATTTTTTCAAAATGTAAAAATTCGTTGGTCATTTGTTTTCCCCTAGATATTTTGTCTATCATACCATAAAAAGCTAAAAAAATAAAGCGGTTTCTTGAATGTGGTAAGTCAATGGTATATAGTATAAGTGATCAATTTATTGATGAAATAGGAGATAGATTCTACTGATTTATAAGCTTATAAAGGGGGCTTTTTAGTTCACAACTTATAGGAGGTGTACTATGAAAATCTTAAAACGTTACATATTGGAACTCTGTTTTATTTTAAGTTTTGCTTTACCTTTTATAAAAGGAACCAATGCAGATAATGGTAGATGCTTTGTGGAAACCTATTACGGTTTTACTTTTTTGATGGAACATGCTATTGTAACAGCTGTCTTTATCTGTTCGTTCTTAATTGCTTTCTTACTAAAAAACGATGGACGAAATGGATTGCTGCGGGTAGTTATTGCTTTTTAGTCCTACGGATTGCGACAGAGGGTTATTTCTTCCACATGTCACTAGAAGATTTGATACGACTTTGGACAAGTTTGGAAATCCTGACACAAACGTATCAGTTGGGCTTTTATCTAAACATTTTGTTAGGAATTTTGTTGATAATAAAGTATTTTAAGGTTAAGCAATAGAAATAATAATCTGCCTGATTATAGATGATAAACTTTTTGTTTTTATCTGGACTGTGATATTTATAGTTCTAAATGGTTTATTATTTATAAGTGTTGAAAGAGATTGAAGAAAATGGCTTCGTGACTTGCTTTCTTCGGTCTTTTTCGTTTTATTATCAATTTGTAAACGATTTACAATTTGAGTCAAATTATGGTAAAATAGTGTCATGAGTAAAATGTACTATGCAGAAAATCCTGACGCTGCTCACGACATTCATGAGTTGAGAGTGGACTTGTTGGGAGAAAAAATGACTTTTTTGACAGATGCGGGTGTTTTTAGCAAGAAAATGGTTGACTTTGGAAGTCAACTCTTGCTCAAGTGTCTGGATGTCAACCAAGGAGAGACAGTCCTAGATGTAGGCTGTGGCTATGGTCCATTAGGTTTGTCCTTGGTCAAGGTTTACGGAGTTCAGGCGACCATGGTTGATATTAACACTCGTGCCCTGGATTTAGCTCAGAGAAATGCTGAAAAAAATAATGCAAAAGCGACGATATTTCAATCTAATATTTATGCAAGAGTTCAAGGGCGATTTGACCATGTCATTTCCAATCCTCCTATCCGTGCGGGCAAGCAAGTCGTTCATGAAATCATCGAGAAAAGTAAAGATTTCTTGGAAATTGGTGGAGATTTGACCATCGTCATCCAGAAAAAACAAGGAGCTCCAAGTGCCAAGTCTAAGATGGAAGATGTGTTTGGCAATTGTGAAATCCTTAAAAAAGACAAGGGATACTATATCCTTAGAAGTGTGAAAGAATGAGAGCAGTTGATTTAATCCAAAAAAAACGAGACGGTCAAGAACTGACTTCAAGTGAAATTGAATGGCTGATAGAAGGCTATGTATCAGGAACTGTTCCTGATTATCAGATGTCTGCCTTTGCTATGGCTGTTTATTTTAAAGGAATGACGACTCGAGAAATCTCTGATTTAACGATGAATATGGTTAAGACTGGGCAAGAGTTTGACCTGTCAGCCATTGATGGTGTGAAAGTTGACAAGCATTCTACTGGTGGTGTCGGCGATAAGGTAACCTTGATTTTAGCTCCTCTTGTTGCTAGCTTCGGTGTGCCTGTAGCAAAAATGAGTGGTCGTGGTCTTGGCCATACAGGCGGAACAATTGATAAATTGGAGTCCATTAAGGGCTATCAAGTAGAACGTAGTCAAGAGGATTTTATTCGTCAGGTTCAGGATATTGGAGTATCTGTCATTGGGCAATCAGACCAGCTGGTCAAAGCAGATAAGCTTCTCTATGCCCTTCGTGATGTGACCGCAACTGTCGACACGATTCCTTTGATTGCGAGTTCGGTGATGAGCAAGAAAATTGCGGCAGGGGCGGATGCTATTTTGCTAGACGTGACTGTCGGTGAGGGTGCCTTCATGAAGACGGTTGATGAGGCGCGTGAGTTGGCTCAAACTATGGTAGATCTTGGTAAGGTTGTTGGACGGAAGACAGTAGCAGTGATTACGGATATGAGCCAGCCTTTGGGACGAGCGATTGGAAATCGTCTGGAAATCCTTGAAGCATTGGAGATTTTGCAAGGTCAAGGACGTCAGGATATTACCCACTTTATTTGTGAATTGGCTCAAATTATGCTTGGTTTGGCAAATGTTAACAAAACTGTTGAAGAAGTTCGCCAACATCTTGAAAATGGTCAAGCACTGGCTAAGTTTGAGGAAATGGTGCAAGCCCAAGGTGGAGACTTGGAAGACCTCTATCGTCCTGTAAATGTAGCTCATGTGGTGGAAATCCCTGCTCAGGAAACGGGTGTCATTTCAGCTCTTCCAGCTATGGACTTTGGTCTTTATGCCATGAGGCTGGGTGCTGGTCGTGCAGTTAAGTCTGATGTCTTGGACTATGAAACAGGAATTGTTTTTGAAAAGAAGATTGGAGACTCCGTTCAAAAGGGTGAAATTGTTGCAAAAGTATACACAAATGAAAAAATTCCACCTCAACTAGTTACAGATTTCCAAAAATGTGTTAAAATAAGTGATGAAGTGAAAAAAATCCGTGAAATTGTAGAAATCATCTCCTAAATGGAGGGAAAACCGAAATGAAATTAAATAAATATATAGATCATACGCTTTTAAAACAAGATGCAAAGAAAAAACAAATTGATAGTTTGTTGTCTGAGGCTAGAGAGTATGACTTTGCCAGTGTTTGCGTTAATCCGACCTGGGTTGAACATGCTAAAAAAGGACTTGAAGGCACAGATGTTAAGGTTTGCACAGTAGTAGGTTTCCCTTTGGGAGCAACAACTTCAGCCGTGAAAGCATTTGAGACAAAAGAAGCTATCCAAAATGGTGCAGATGAGATTGATATGGTGATCAATGTTGGAGCTCTCAAATCAGGTAATTTAGCCTTGGTTGAGTCAGATATTCGCGCAGTAGTGGAAGCAAGTGGTGATAAGTTAGTGAAAGTCATTATTGAAGCTTGCCTTCTGACAGACCAAGAAAAAATTGTTGTTTGCCAATTGGCCCAAAAAGCTGGGGCTGACTTTGTTAAAACATCTACTGGCTTTTCAACTGGTGGTGCTACGATAGCAGATGTTAGATTAATGCGTGAAACAGTTGGATCTGATATGGGAGTCAAGGCTGCTGGTGGAGCTCGTTCTTATGCAGATGCTCTTGCCTTTGTCGAAGCAGGTGCGACCCGTATCGGAACGTCAGCTGGGGTAGCTATTTTAAAAGGAGAATTGGCAGATGGCGACTACTGAGTTGATTGAACTGGCAATTGAAACCAGCAAACATGCCTATGTCCCCTATTCTCACTTTCCTATCGGAGCAGTTTTAGTAGCCAAAGACGGAAGTGTTTACACGGGAGTGAATATCGAAAATGCTAGCTATCCTTTGACCAATTGCGGTGAGAGAACAGCTGTTTTTAAGGCTATATCTGAAGGCCAAAGAGAATTTTCAGAATTGATTGTCTATGGTCAAACTGAAAAACCGATCTCGCCATGTGGTGCTTGTCGCCAAGTAATGGTCGAATTTTTTGAACAAGATTTAAAAGTGACCTTAGTCGCAAAAGATAAATCGACGGTCGAGATGACGGTCGGGGAGTTACTTCCATATTCTTTTACAGACTTAAATTAGTCTGAGTCGCTCTTTGAGTGGCAAGGGTCTTTGTGACCAATCAATCCATACTTGCAACATCGTTGCACATCTTATTTAGGAGGTTCAGTAATGAACAAGAAACAATGGCTAGGTCTTGGCCTAGTTGCAGTGGCAGCAGTTGGACTTGCTGCATGTGGTAACCGCTCTTCTCGTAACGCAGCTTCATCTTCTGATGTGAAGACAAAAGCAGCAATCGTCACTGATACTGGTGGTGTTGATGACAAATCATTCAACCAATCAGCTTGGGAAGGTTTGCAGGCTTGGGGTAAAGAACACAATCTTTCAAAAGATAACGGTTTCACTTACTTCCAATCAACAAGTGAAGCTGACTACGCTAACAACTTGCAACAAGCGGCTGGAAGTTACAACCTAATCTTTGGTGTTGGTTTTGCCCTTCACAATGCAGTTGAAGAAGCAGCTAAAGAACACACTGACTTGAACTATGTCTTGATTGATGATGTGATTAAAGACCAAAAGAATGTTGCGAGCGTAACTTTCGCTGATAATGAGTCAGGTTACCTTGCAGGTGTGGCTGCAGCAAAAACAACTAAGACAAAACAAGTTGGTTTTGTAGGTGGTATCGAATCTGAAGTTATCTCTCGTTTTGAAGCAGGATTCAAGGCTGGTGTTGCGTCAGTAGACCCATCTATCAAAGTCCAAGTTGACTACGCTGGTTCATTTGGTGATGCGGCTAAAGGTAAAACAATTGCAGCCGCACAATACGCAGCCGGTGCAGATATTGTTTACCAAGTAGCTGGTGGTACAGGTGCAGGTGTCTTTGCAGAGGCAAAATCTCTCAACGAAAGCCGTCCTGAAAATGAAAAAGTTTGGGTTATCGGTGTTGACCGTGACCAAGAAGCAGAAGGTAAATACACTTCTAAAGATGGCAAAGAATCAAACTTTGTTCTTGTATCTACTTTGAAACAAGTTGGTACAACTGTAAAAGATATTTCTAACAAGGCAGAAAAAGGAGAATTCCCTGGCGGTCAAGTGATCGTTTACTCATTGAAGGATAAAGGGGTTGACTTGGCAGTAACAAACCTTTCAGAAGAAGGTAAAAAAGCTGTCGAAGATGCAAAAGCTAAAATCCTTGATGGAAGCGTAAAAGTTCCTGAAAAATAATGGATGGAAGTCATTTCTTAGGAAGCGGCCAAGGGCCGCTTTTTTAAGAGTTGAGACAAAGTCATTTTGTCTCAGTAAAGCTTGCTACTAGACAAACTAGCAAGTTTTATTGAAATAAAATAAGACTCTGAAAGGAAGAGCACATGGCACACGAAAATGTCATTGAGATGCGTGATATTACCAAGGTGTTTGGTGGATTTGTTGCTAACGACAAAATCAACTTGCACCTACGAAAAGGTGAAATTCATGCACTTTTAGGAGAAAATGGGGCTGGTAAGTCCACGCTAATGAACATGTTAGCAGGGCTTCTTGAACCAACTAGTGGTGAAATCGCGGTCAACGGTCAAGTTGTCAATCTCGACTCCCCATCTAAAGCAGCTAGCTTGGGAATCGGGATGGTTCACCAGCACTTTATGTTGGTTGAAGCCTTCACAGTGGCTGAAAACATCATTTTAGGTAGTGAATTGACTAAAAATGGTGTGCTAGATATCGCTGGAGCTAGCAAAGAAATCAAGGCTCTTTCTGAACGTTATGGCTTAGCTGTTGACCCTTCTGCCAAGGTAGCAGATATCTCAGTTGGAGCCCAACAACGTGTAGAAATTTTAAAAACACTTTATCGGGGGGCTGATATCCTTATCTTTGACGAACCAACGGCTGTTTTGACTCCATCAGAAATTGATGAGTTGATGGCTATTATGAAAAATCTTGTCAAAGAAGGAAAATCAATTATCTTGATTACCCACAAATTGGATGAAATTCGAGCAGTTTCTGACCGTGTTACAGTTATCCGTCGTGGGAAATCAATTGAAACCGTTGAAATTGCAGGGGCTACCAATGCTGATTTGGCGGAAATGATGGTAGGACGTTCTGTTTCCTTTAAAACAGAGAAGCAAGCCTCTAAACCAAAAGAAGTGGTTTTGTCTATCAAAGATTTGGTGGTCAATGAAAACCGTGGTGTTCCAGCTGTTAAAAATCTGTCCTTGGATGTTCGTGCTGGAGAGATTGTTGGTATTGCGGGGATTGATGGAAATGGTCAGTCTGAACTGATTCAAGCCATTACAGGTCTTCGTAAGGTTGAATCTGGTAGCATTGAGCTAAAAGGAGATTCAATTGTAGGCTTGCACCCACGTCAGATTACAGAACTAAGTGTTGGGCACGTTCCAGAAGACCGTCACCGTGATGGCTTGATTTTGGAAATGATGATATCTGAAAATATTGCCCTTCAAACCTACTATAAAGAACCACATAGTAAAAATGGAATTTTGAATTATTCAAATATTACTTCTTATGCTAAAAAGCTGATGGAAGAGTTTGATGTTCGCGCTGCCAGTGAATTAGTTCCTGCAGCTGCACTCTCAGGAGGAAATCAACAAAAAGCAATTATTGCTCGTGAAATTGATCGAGATCCTGATCTCCTTATCGTTAGCCAGCCAACTCGTGGGTTGGATGTCGGTGCCATTGAGTATATCCACAAACGCTTGATTGAAGAGCGTGATAATGGCAAGGCTGTCCTTGTTGTCAGCTTTGAATTGGATGAGATTTTAAACGTCTCAGACCGTATTGCCGTTATCCACGATGGTAAGATTCAAGGTATTGTATCACCAGAAACAACCAATAAACAAGAACTTGGTGTCTTGATGGCTGGTGGAAACTTGGGAAAGGAGAAGAGTGATGTCTAAAAAATTACAACAAATTTCGGTTCCCTTGATTTCTGTATTTCTAGGAATTTTACTCGGAGCCATTGTCATGTGGATCTTCGGTTATGATGCTATTTGGGGCTACGAAGAATTGTTCTATACAGCCTTTGGCAGTCTGCGTGGGATTGGAGAAATCTTCCGTGCTATGGGTCCTCTGGTCTTGATTGGTCTTGGTTTTGCGGTTGCCAGTCGAGCTGGTTTCTTTAACGTCGGACTTCCTGGTCAGGCTTTGGCAGGTTGGATTCTCAGTGGTTGGTTTGCGCTGTCGCATCCAGATATGCCCCGTCCCTTGATGATTCTAGCAACCATCGTGATTGCCTTGATTGCTGGTGGGATTGTCGGAGCGATTCCAGGTATTCTTAGGGCCTATCTAGGGACGTCAGAGGTTATTGTAACCATCATGATGAACTACATTGTCTTGTATGTAGGGAATGCCTTTATCCATGCTTTCCCTAAAGACTTCATGCAAAGTACAGATTCGACCATTCGTGTTGGGGCTAATGCAACCTATCAGACACCTTGGTTGGCTGAGTTGACTGGTAACTCACGGATGAATATTGGTATTTTCTTTGCCATCATTGCCGTTGCAGTTATTTGGTTCATGCTCAAGAAAACAACTCTTGGTTTTGAAATCCGTGCAGTTGGTCTTAATCCACATGCTTCAGAATATGCTGGTATTTCTGCCAAGCGGACTATTATCCTATCTATGATTATTTCAGGTGCCTTGGCAGGTCTTGGTGGAGCTGTTGAAGGTTTGGGAACCTTCCAGAACGTCTATGTTCAAGGTTCGTCATTAGCTATCGGATTTAACGGAATGGCGGTTAGTTTGCTTGCGGCCAACTCACCAATTGGTATACTCTTTGCAGCCTTCCTATTTGGCGTTCTCCAAGTTGGGGCTCCTGGTATGAATGCGGCGCAGGTACCATCTGAGCTTGTCAGCATTGTAACAGCGTCTATTATCTTCTTTGTCAGTGTTCATTACCTTATCGAACGCTTTGTCAAACCGAAAAAACAAGTTAAAGGAGGTAAGTAAAGATGTCTATTATAACCTTGCTCCCCCTCTTGGTGTCTTCTATGCTGATTTACTCAGCACCTCTCATCTTTACAAGTATCGGTGGTGTTTTCTCTGAACGTGGTGGTGTGGTAAACGTTGGCCTTGAAGGAATTATGGTTATGGGTGCCTTTTCTGGAGTTGTCTTTAACCTTGAATTTGCAGAACAATTTGGAGCAGCAACTCCATGGCTATCCTTGCTTGTAGCAGGATTGGTTGGTAGTGTTTTCTCTATCATCCACGCAGCAGCGACGGTTCATTTCCGTGCAGACCATGTTGTCAGCGGTACGGTATTGAACTTGATGGCGCCTGCCTTGGCTGTTTTCTTAGTTAAAGTTCTTTATAACAAAGGACAAACCGACAACCTAAGTCAAACTTTTGGACGCTTTGATTTCCCAGTCTTGGCAAATATCCCAGTGATTGGTGATATCTTCTTCAAGTCAACTAGTCTACTTGGTTATCTGGCGATTGCCTTCTCATTCCTTGCTTGGTTTATTCTCTTTAAGACTCAATTTGGTCTTCGTCTCCGCTCTGTCGGTGAACATCCTCAAGCAGCGGATACCTTGGGAATCAACGTCTACAAGATGAGATATTTAGGGATTATTATTTCAGGTTTTCTAGGTGGAATTGGCGGAGCGATTTATGCGCAATCAATCTCAGTTAACTTCTCAGTGACAACTATTGTTGGACCTGGATTTATCGCCCTTGCTGCGATGATCTTTGGGAAATGGAATCCAATCGGTGCTATGCTTTCTAGTCTCTTCTTTGGACTTTCACAAAGTTTGGCTGTTATCGGTTCTCAATTGCCGTTCCTACAAGGAGTGCCAGCGGTTTATCTTCAAATTGCACCTTATGTTTTGACAATTCTTGTCTTAGCAGCCTTCTTTGGAAAAGCAGTCGCACCAAAAGCAGATGGTATCAACTACATCAAATCAAAATAAGCATACAAAAAAACGTCAGTCCAATGACTGAACTGTACCCCAAAAGTTAGACAGAAAAAATCTAACTTTTGGGGTGTTTTTATTATGAAATTAAGTTATGATGATAAAGTTCAGATCTATGAACTTAGAAAACAAGGATATAGCTTAGAGAAGCTTTCAAATAAATTTGGGATAAACAATTCTAATCTTAGGTACATGATTAAATTGATTGATCGTTACGGAATAGAGTTCGTCAAAAAAGGAAAAAATCGTTACTATTCTCCTGATTTAAAACAAGAAATGATTCATAAAGTCTGACATGAAGGCTGGACTAAAGATAGAGTTTCTCTTGAATACGGTCTCCCAAGTCGTACGATACTTCTTAACTGGCTGGCACAATACAAGAAAAACGGGTATACTATTGTTGAGAAAACAAAAGGGAGACCATCTAAAATGGGACGTAAGCCAAAGAAGAGATTTGAAGATATGACAGAATTAGAACGTCTTCAAGCAGAAAATGAGTACTTGAGAGCGGAGAATGCCATTCTAAAAAAGTTGAGAGAACTCCGATTGAGGGACGAAAAGGAGCAAGAAGAAAAACGAAAATTGTTCAAGAATTAATGACTGAGTTTTCGTTAGTTCTTCTTCTAAAATCTATTAAACTAGCTCGTTGGACCTACTACTATCACTTGAAACAGCTAGACAAAACAGATAAGGACCAAGAGCTTAAAGCTGAAATTCAATCCATCTTTATCGAACACAAAGGAAATTATGCTTATCGCCGGGTTCATTTAGAACTAAGAAATCGTGCTTATCTGGTAAATCATAAAAGAGTTCAAGGCTTGATAAAAGTACTCAATTTACAAGCTAAAATGCGACAGAAACGAAAATATTCTTCTCATAAAGGAGACGTTGGCAAGAAGGCAGAGAATCTCATTCAAGGCCAATTTGAAGGCTCTAAAACAATGGAAAAGTGCTACACAGATGTGACAGAATTTGCCATTCCAGCAAGTACTCAAAAGCTTTACTTATCACCAGTTTTAGATGGCTTTAACAGTGAAATTATTGCTTTTAATCTTTCTTGTTCGCCTAACTTAGAACAAGTACAAACAATGTTGGAACAGGCATTCAAAGAGAAGCACTACGAGAATACGATTCTCCATAGTGACCAAGGCTGGCAATATCAACACGATTCTTATCATCGGTTCCTAGAGAGTAAGGGAATTCAAGCATCCATGTCACGTAAGGGTAACAGCCCAGACAATGGTATGATGGAGTCCTTCTTTGGGATTCTGAAATCGGAAATGTTTTACGGTTATGAGAAGTCGTTTCAGTCGTTTAAGCAATTGGAACAAGCTATTGTAGACTATATTGATTACTACAACAATAAACGAATTAAGGTAAAACTAAAAGGACTTAGCCCTGTGCAATACAGAACTAAATCCTTCGGATAAATTAATTGTCTAACTTTTGGGGTGCAGTTCACAGAACTGGCATTTTATTTTTTAGGATCTTGATGGGTTAGGTTCAATCCCCAAGGGACCAAATTTTCAGTTTTATTTTTGATACGAGCTATATTGTCCTTATGACGAATGATAATCAAACTAGCAAGTGCTAAGATAATAGCGATGAAGAGAGAGTCATAGTTACTCAGGATAAAACCAAAAAGTGGAAAGAGCAGAACCCCGATAACAGCCGCGATCGATGCTGTGACACTAGACAGTGAAATCATACTGCCAAGATAGAGAGCTCCAAAGAAGATAATCGCAAGGTAGAGACAGAAGATAGGCGCAAATCCGAAAATTACTCCAGCACTGGTTGCGACAGCCTTACCACCTTTAAATCCTGCAAAGATAGGGAAGGTATGGCCGATAACAGCCAAAAGTCCAAAGATGAGAGGAGAAACGCCTTGTAGATGAAAAATAATCGGAAGCAGCGTTGCTAGGGTTCCTTTGAAAAAGTCAATCACAAAGGTTGCCATACCAGCTTTCTTACCTAAAATGCGGAAGGTATTGGTCGTTCCAGTGTTACCAGAACCATGCTCGCGTAGATTGATTTGAAAGAATACTTGTCCAATCCAGAGACCAGATGGAATCGAACCCAGCAGATAGGCTAGGATTAATAAAACTATTGTAATCATACTCCTATTATATCATGAATTGGGAAAGAAAAGCAGAGAATCTCTGCTGAAATTGTCACATCGGAGAAAGAAAAATTTTGCAAAATCCTTGGAAAACCTGTAGAATAGTAAAGATGAACGAATAGGAGGTTCCTTGTGTCAAAAAAGGAAATCAATATTAACAATTATAATGATGATGCTATTCAGGTGCTAGAAGGGTTGGATGCGGTCCGAAAACGTCCAGGGATGTATATTGGATCGACCGATGGCGCTGGTCTTCATCACCTAGTTTGGGAAATCGTTGATAATGCAGTCGATGAAGCCTTGTCTGGGTTTGGTGATCGTATCGATGTAACCATCAATAAAGACGGCAGTCTAACGGTTCAAGACCATGGACGTGGGATGCCGACAGGTATGCACGCTATGGGAATTCCAACTGTTGAGGTTATCTTTACCATTCTTCATGCCGGAGGGAAATTCGGTCAAGGTGGCTATAAGACATCAGGTGGACTTCACGGAGTGGGTTCTTCCGTTGTTAACGCCCTTTCTAGCTGGTTAGAAGTTGAAATTACCCGTGATGGCGCAGTTTACAAGCAACGTTTCGAAAATGGTGGAAAACCTGTCACGACTTTGAAGAAAATCGGTACAGCACCCAAGTCTAAAACAGGCACCAAAGTTACTTTTATGCCTGACGCGACTATCTTTTCTACGACAGATTTCAAGTACAATACCATTTCAGAGCGCCTTAATGAATCAGCCTTTCTCTTGAAAAATGTGACCTTGTCTTTAACGGACAAGCGAACAGATGAAGCGATTGAGTTCCACTATGAGAATGGAGTACAAGATTTTGTTTCTTATCTCAACGAAGATAAGGAAATCTTGACGCCAGTTCTTTACTTTGAAGGGGAAGACAATGGTTTTCAAGTGGAAGTAGCCCTCCAGTACAATGACGGATTCTCAGATAACATTCTATCCTTTGTCAATAACGTTCGCACCAAGGACGGTGGAACGCACGAGACAGGACTCAAGTCTGCCATTACCAAGGTCATGAATGACTATGCACGTAAAACAGGTCTTCTCAAGGAAAAAGATAAAAACCTTGAAGGTTCAGACTATCGTGAGGGACTAGCGGCCGTTCTTTCTATCTTAGTTCCTGAAGAACACTTGCAGTTTGAAGGACAGACCAAGGATAAACTAGGAAGCCCCCTAGCTCGCCCAGTTGTGGATGGAATAGTGGCTGATAAGTTGACCTTTTTCCTTATGGAAAATGGGGAATTAGCTTCTAACCTCATCCGCAAGGCTATCAAGGCCCGTGATGCTCGTGAAGCAGCACGTAAGGCGCGTGATGAGAGCCGAAATGGGAAGAAAAACAAGAAAGATAAGGGCTTGTTGTCTGGGAAATTGACCCCAGCCCAATCTAAGAATCCTGCTAAGAATGAACTCTATCTAGTTGAGGGGGACTCTGCCGGTGGTTCTGCCAAACAAGGTCGTGACCGCAAGTTCCAGGCTATTCTACCTCTTCGTGGTAAGGTTATCAATACAGCCAAGGCCAAGATGGCGGATATCCTCAAAAATGAAGAGATCAATACCATGATTTATACCATTGGTGCGGGTGTTGGAGCAGACTTCTCTATTGAAGATGCCAACTATGATAAGATCATTATCATGACCGATGCGGATACCGACGGTGCCCATATCCAGACCTTGCTCTTGACATTTTTCTACCGTTACATGCGTCCGCTAGTCGAGGCAGGTCATGTCTATATTGCCCTCCCACCTCTTTACAAGATGTCCAAAGGTAAAGGCAAGAAAGAAGAAGTGGCCTACGCTTGGACGGACGGAGAACTAGAAGAACTCCGTAAACAGTTCGGTAAAGGCGCTACCCTCCAACGATACAAAGGACTTGGTGAGATGAATGCGGACCAGCTCTGGGAAACAACCATGAACCCAGAAACACGTACCCTCATCCGTGTCACAATTGAAGATTTAGCGCGCGCCGAACGCCGCGTCAATGTTCTCATGGGAGATAAGGTAGAACCACGCCGTAAATGGATTGAAGATAATGTCAAGTTTACGCTAGAAGAAGCGACAGTGTTTTAATGAAAGAAAATAATATGTTAGTAAACTGGAAATTAGAGTCGGATGTGAATGACTATGTGAAAAAGCAGTTTGAAAATCTTGGTTTGAAAAAATTGCAGGATTATTAATGAAGAATCTGCTATGAGTGCTTATCTTAAAGAGGCGCTTAAGGGAGCGGTTAAGACACAAACTAAGACTAATTTTGGAAAACCAGATTTTCATATTGAAAAATACAAACAGGATAGTTTGGTTACTTATCGTAACTGAACACGGGACGAATTCCCGTAAAATATCTTTTACTGCATAAAAACCTACTCTACATTCTTTGAAAGGAGTTGAACACGCCCTAGATACTGTGTGAAAAAGATAAATTCTCTTGTGAGTTTGCTTACTTCAAGAATTTTCTATTTTCACTTGGTATTTTATGGGCTTTGTATCTTATGTCTAACATTCAAAACATGTCCCTGGAGGACATCATGGGAGAGCGCTTTGGTCGCTACTCCAAGTACATTATTCAAGACCGGGCTTTGCCAGATATTCGTGATGGGTTGAAGCCGGTTCAACGCCGTATTCTTTATTCTATGAATAAGGATAGCAATACTTTTGACAAGAGCTACCGTAAGTCGGCCAAGTCAGTCGGGAACATCATGGGGAATTTCCACCCACACGGGGATTCTTCTATCTATGATGCCATGGTTCGTATGTCACAGAACTGGAAAAATCGTGAGATTCTAGTTGAAATGCACGGTAATAACGGTTCTATGGACGGAGATCCTCCTGCGGCTATGCGTTATACTGAGGCACGTTTGTCTGAAATTGCAGGCTACCTTCTTCAGGATATCGAGAAAAAGACAGTTCCTTTTGCATGGAACTTTGACGATACGGAGAAAGAACCAACGGTCTTGCCAGCAGCCTTTCCAAACCTCTTGGTCAATGGTTCGACTGGGATTTCGGCTGGTTATGCCACAGACATTCCTCCCCATAATTTAGCTGAGGTCATAGATGCTGCAGTTTACATGATTGACCACCCAACTGCAAAGATTGATAAACTCATGGAATTCTTACCTGGACCAGACTTCCCTACAGGGGCTATTATTCAGGGTCGTGATGAAATCAAGAAAGCTTATGAGACTGGGAAAGGGCGCGTGGTTGTTCGTTCCAAGACTGAAATTGAAAAGCTAAAAGGTGGTAAGGAACAAATCGTTATTACTGAGATTCCTTATGAAATCAATAAGGCCAATCTAGTCAAGAAAATCGATGATGTTCGTGTTAATAACAAGGTAGCTGGGATTGCTGAGGTTCGTGATGAGTCTGACCGTGATGGTCTTCGTATCGCTATCGAACTTAAGAAAGACGCTAATACTGAGCTTGTTCTCAACTACTTATTTAAGTACACCGACCTACAAATCAACTACAACTTTAATATGGTGGCGATTGACAATTTCACACCTCGTCAGGTTGGGATTGTTCCAATCCTGTCTAGCTACATCGCTCACCGTCGAGAAGTGATTTTGGCGCGTTCACGCTTTGACAAAGAAAAGGCTGAGAAACGTCTCCATATCGTCGAAGGTTTGATTCGTGTGATTTCGATTTTGGATGAAGTCATTGCTCTTATCCGTGCTTCTGAGAATAAGGCGGACGCCAAGGAAAACCTCAAAGTTAGCTATGATTTTACGGAAGAACAGGCTGAGGCTATCGTAACTTTGCAACTGTACCGTTTGACCAATACCGATGTGGTTGTCTTGCAGGAAGAAGAAGCAGAGCTTCGTGAGAAGATTGCTATGCTGGCGGCTATTATCGGTGATGAAAGGACTATGTACAATCTCATGAAGAAAGAACTTCGTGAGGTCAAGAAGAAATTTGCAACTCCTCGTTTGAGTTCTTTAGAAGACACTGCGAAAGCAATTGAGATTGATACAGCTAGTCTTATCGCTGAGGAAGATACCTACGTCAGCGTGACCAAGGCAGGTTACATCAAGCGTACCAGTCCACGTTCCTTTGCGGCTTCCACCTTGGAAGAAATTGGCAAGCGTGATGATGACCGTTTGATTTTTGTTCAATCTGCCAAGACAACCCAGCACCTCTTGATGTTCACAAGTCTTGGAAATGTCATCTACAGACCAATCCATGAGTTGGCAGATATTCGTTGGAAGGACATCGGAGAGCATCTGAGCCAAACCATCACAAACTTTGAAACGAATGAAGAAATCCTTTATGTGGAAGTACTGGATCAGTTTGACGATGCGACAACCTACTTTGCAGTGACTCGCCTTGGTCAAATCAAACGGGTAGAGCGAAAAGAATTCACTCCATGGCGGACCTATAGATCTAAGTCTGTCAAGTATGCTAAGCTCAAAGACGATACAGATCAGATTGTAGCAGTGGCTCCGATTAAACTAGATGATGTTGTCTTGGTTAGTCAAAATGGTTATGCCCTGCGTTTCAATATCGAAGAGGTTCCGGTTGTCGGTGCTAAGGCAGCAGGTGTCAAGGCTATGAATTTGAAAGAAGATGATGTCCTCCAATCTGGCTTTATCTGTAATACTTCGTCCTTCTACCTCTTGACCCAGCGTGGAAGCTTGAAACGTGTTTCCATTGAGGAAATTCTAGCAACCAGCCGTGCCAAACGAGGATTACAAGTCTTGCGTGAGTTGAAAAACAAACCGCATCGTGTCTTCTTGGCAGGAGCAGTTGCAGAGCAAGGATTTGTTGGCGATTTCTTCAGTACGGAAGTGGATGTGAACGACCAAACTCTGCTTGTCCAATCCAATAAAGGAACAATCTATGAAAGCCGATTGCAAGACTTGAACTTGTCAGAACGCACTAGCAATGGAAGCTTCATTTCTGACACGATTTCAGATGAAGAAGTTTTTGACGCTTATCTTCAGGAAGTAGTTACTGAAGATAAATAAGTGAAATGAAGAATCAGTTCTAAGAGCTGGTTTTTATTGGAGAAATTTTCTGAAAATTACAAAATATACTTGCTATTTTAGAAAAATAGTGTAGAATATAAGAAATAGGTTTTTAGAATAAGGAGTGGAATATGACAGTAACGATTGATTGGGAAAACCTCGGTTTTTCCTATATGAAATTACCTTATCGCTATCTTACTCATTTCAAAAATGGACAATGGGATCAAGGAGAGCTTACAGAGGATGCAACTTTGCATATTTCAGAGTCTTCTCCAAGTCTTCACTATGGACAACAAGCATTTGAAGGTTTGAAAGCTTATCGTACTAAGGATGGCAGTGTTCAACTGTTCCGTCCTGATGAAAATGCTAAACGCCTGCAACGTACATGTGACCGTCTCTTGATGCCACAAGTTCCGACAGACATGTTTGTAGAAGCTTGTAAAGCAGTTGTCCGTGCGAATGAAGAATACGTACCACCATACGGAATAGGTGGAACCTTATATCTTCGCCCTCTTTTGATTGGTGTCGGAGATATTATCGGGGTAAAACCGGCAGAAGAGTACATTTTCACCATCTTTGCTATGCCAGTTGGAAATTACTTTAAAGGTGGTTTGGTCCCAACCAATTTCTTGATTCAGGATGAGTACGACCGTGCAGCACCAAATGGTACAGGTGCGGCTAAGGTTGGTGGAAACTATGCTGCAAGTCTCTTACCAGGAAAAATGGCCAAGTCACGCCATTTCTCAGATGTTATCTATCTGGACCCATCAACTCATACAAAGATTGAAGAAGTCGGATCAGCTAACTTCTTTGGAATTACAGCTGATAATGAATTTGTAACACCATTGAGTCCATCTATCTTGCCATCTATTACCAAGTATTCCTTGCTTTATTTGGCAGAACATCGCTTGGGATTAACTCCTATTGAGGGTGATGTTCCAATTGATAATCTTGACCGTTTTGTAGAGGCAGGTGCCTGTGGTACAGCAGCGGTTATTTCTCCAATTGGAGGTATTCAACATGGTGATGATTTCCATGTATTCTATAGTGAAACAGAAGTAGGTCCTGTGACGCGTAAATTATATAATGAATTGACGGGTATTCAGTTTGGCGATATTGAAGCGCCAGAAGGTTGGATTGTAAAAGTAGATTAAAATAAACCAAAGGAGATTTTTTATGAAATAGAAAAAGTGGCTCTTAACAGCAGGAGTGGTCCTGAGCACGTTAGCTATTTTAGTGGCTTGTGGAAAAACTGATAAAGAAGCAGATGCACCGACAACATTTTCTTATGTCTATGCAGTAGATCCAGCATCATTGGGCTACAGTATAGCGACTCGAACATCGAGGACAGACGTTATTGGAAATGTTATTGATGGTTTGATGGAAAATGATAAATACGGCAATGTTGCTCCTTCTCAAAAAGACTATGATTTGAATAGTACAGGATGGGCTCCAAGCTATCAAGATCCAGCGTCTTACTTGAATATTATGGATCCAAAATCTGGTTCTGCCATGAAACACCTTGGTATTACGAAAGGAAAAGATAAGGATGTTGTAGCTAAACCTGGTTTGGATAAATATAAGAAATTGTTAGAAGATGCTGTTTCTGAGACCACTGACCTAGAGAAGAGATATGAAAAATATGCCAAAGCTCAAGCTTGGTCGACAGATAGTTCATTATTGATGCCAACAGCTTCATCTGGTGGTTCTCCAATTGTAAGTAACGTAGTACCATTCTCAAAACCATACTCACAAGTTGGTATTAAGGGGGAACCATATATCTTTAAAGGAATGAAATTGCAAAAAGATATTGTTACAACAAAAGAATATAACGAGGTTTTTAAAAAATGGCAAAAAGAAAAATTGGAATCCAATAGCAAATACCAAAAAGAACTAGAAAAACACATTAAATAAGGAATGGTATTGATCTTGATAAAATTTTTAAAATACTGTCATTTTGAATATAAAGGAGTTTGATATGGAGTGGATTAGATTAATAGGAATAGCAATCATTGTTGTGGGTTTTATTTTAAAATTTGATACAATTGCAACAGTAGTCTTAGCTGGTTTGGTTACAGCTTTAGTTTCAGGTGTTTCTCTCGTTGAATTTTTGGAGATTTTGGGAAAAGAATTTAGCAATCAGCGAGTGCTCACGATTTTTATGGTTACCTTGCCTCTTGTGGGGCTGTCAGAAACCTTTGGACTCAAGCAACGATCAATCGATTTGATTCGAAAGATTAAAGGTCTGACAGTTGGAAACTTCTATACAGTTTATTTCTTTATTCGAGAGTTAGCTGGTTTCTTTTCAATTCGTCTAGGAGGACACCCTCAGTTTGTCAGACCTTTGGTTCAACCTATGGGAGAAGCAGCTGCAGAGTCTCAATTAGGTAGAAAGTTAACAGAGGTTGAAGATGAGACAATAAAAGCGCGTGCGGCTGCGAATGAAAATTTTGGAAATTTCTTTGCTCAAAATACGTTTGTAGGTGCTGGGGGAGTCCTCTTGATAGGGGGAACATTAGATCAGTTAGGCTATGAAAGCAATTATGCAGGGATTGCTTCTACATCTATTATTGTTGCTGTTATAACACTTATTGTAGTGGGGATTTACAATTATTTATTTGATAAAAAATTGATATCAAAAAAGACTAGGGGAGGAGAACAAAAATGACAGAGTTGGCAAAGCAACTATTAGAGTTGACCTATATTGTGATTGGTTGTCAATTTCTCCATACAGCCTATTGTAGTTATAAAGATAAAACAAACCCAGTTCGACTTGGGACATCTGCATTTTGGACTCTATTGTCTATTACGTTTATAGGTGGTTCCTATATGCCAAATATGAGTATTGGTATTATTGTAATCCTATTATCGCTGTTAACATTGTTTAAGCAAGTCCGTATCGGAACCTTGCCATCCTTAGATGAAATGAAAGCCAATATTGAATCTAACAGGTTGAAAAATAAAATTTTTATTCCAGTTATGCTGATGGCAATACTTGCGTTGGTCTTAGCGCAAATGATTCCAGAATTTAGCAAGATTTCGATTAGCCTTGCCGCCTTGTTTGCTACAATTTCTGTTCTTGTGATTACCAATAGTCACCCTAAGAGTCTGTTATCAGAAAATAATCGAATGACTCAGCAAGTTTCAACAAGTGGGATTGTTCCTCAATTATTAGGGGCTTTGGGGGCTATTTTTACTGTAGCAGGTGTTGGTGATGTTATCTCTCATCTGATTAGCGGTATTGTTCCTTCAGATAGTCGCTTTATAGGAGTTTTGGCCTATGTTCTTGGAATGGTTCTATTCACAATGATTATGGGAAATGCTTTTGCAGCATTCACCGTTATTACAGCAGGTGTTGGAGTTCCCTTTGTATTTGCTCTGGGAGCTAATCCAATTGTGGCTGGTGCTCTTGCCATGACAGCAGGTTATTGTGGGACCTTATTGACCCCAATGGCTGCTAATTTTAACGCTCTACCAGCAGCATTGATGGATATGAAAGATCAGAATGGCGTTATAAAGGCTCAAGCAGGTGTTGCTCTAGTAATGATTGTTATTCACATATTCTTAATGTACTTTCTCGCATTTTAGTAAAGGAAAATAAAATGAAAATATTGGTTACAGGTTTTAATCCTTTTGGAGGTGAAAAGATTAATCCAGCTTTGGAGGCTGTAAAATTATTACCATCTGAGATTAATGGGGCTGAAGTTCGCTGGGTAGAAATTCCAACGGTTTTTTATAAGTCGTCAGAAGTTTTAGAGGCAGAAATATTACGATATCAACCAGATGCTGTACTTTGTATTGGACAAGCAGGCGGCAGGACCGGCTTAACACCTGAACGAGTGGCTATTAATCAAGATGATGCTCGCATACCTGATAACGAAGGCAATCAACCAATTGATACACCGATTCGTATTGATGGAGCATCGGCCTATTTTAGTAGTTTACCTATCAAAGCGATGGTACAAGCTATCAAAAAACAGGGACTTCCGGCAGTTGTATCCAATAGTGCAGGAACCTTTGTTTGCAATCATTTGATGTACCAAGCTCTTTATTTAGTGGATAAAAAATTCCCTAATATGAGAGCAGGTTTCATGCATATTCCATATATGATGGAACAAGTAGTAAATAAGCCGAATACTGCAGGAATGAGTCTATGTGATATTGTAAGAGGCATAGAGGTAGCTATTGAAGCTATTGTAGACTACAAAGATAAGGATTTGCAGTTAGTAGGCGGTGAGACTCACTGATAACCTAAAAAGGATAGTCAATTATGCTTGTTTACTAACTATTAACTATGCTAAATCAATTGAGGTTGTTTACATAAAACTCTATATCAGAGAAGCCTGATATAGAGTTTTTTCTTGCTAGTTTTAGGATTTTCTTGTAAAATAGAAAAAGTGAAGAGAGGTATGAAATGAGCAAGAAAGATAAAAAAATCGAAATTCAAGTAGCGGATGCCAAAGTTAATGTTGGTAAAGACAGTTTTGAAGGTTATACATTGACTATCGGTAAAAAAGTTATCGGAGAAATTGCCGAATTAGACGGACAATTTGCCATTATAAAGAATGGGAATGTCGATAGTTTTTATAAAAAATTGGAAAAAGCTGTGGAAATTTTGATTGAAAATTATAATTTAGCAAAATAAGTCTTGTTTTTTTGAAATTTTCATGATATAATAGTCCATGTTGATTGTAGGAGAGATAGCGAAGAGGCTAAACGCGGCGGACTGTAAATCCGCTCCTTCGGGTTCGGGGGTTCGAATCCCTCTCTCTCCATTTCATTAATGGGGTATAGCCAAGCGGTAAGGCAAGGGACTTTGACTCCCTCATGCGTTGGTTCGAATCCAGCTACCCCAGTTTTATCTGAGGGTAAAAAGATAAACTATGGTCCGTTGGTCAAGGGGTTAAGACACCGCCTTTTCACGGCGGTAACACGGGTTCGAATCCCGTACGGACTATTTTATCCGCCATAGCTCAGTTGGTAGTAGCGCATGACTGTTAATCATGATGTCGTAGGTTCGAGTCCTACTGGCGGAGTAATTGAGTTAAGAGGTTTAGACCTCTTTTTTGTGGTTCTTTGTCAACTGTAGTGGGTTGAAGAAAGCGAAGATCTAGAAAGGACAAATTTCGTCCTTTCTTTTTTGAAGTTTTCAAAGTTCCTAAAACCAAAGGCATTGTGCTTGATAAGTTTGATGAGATTATTGGTGGCTTCCAGTTTGGCGTTGGAATAAGGTAATTGAAGGGCGTTGACGATTTTCTCTTTATCTTTGAGGAAGGTTTTAAACAAAGTCTGAAAAAGAGGTGGAAAAGCAAGAGCTGATAGAGATTATAGTGGTGTTTCAAGTCTTCGGAATAGCTCAAAAGTTTATTTAGAATTTCTTTATTAGTCAAGTGCATACGAAAAGTAGGGCGATAAAATCGTTTATCACTCAGTTTCTGACTATCTTGTTGAATGAGCTTTCAGTATCGCTTGATAGCCTTGTATTCATGGGATTTCGGATGATGGCTTGTGTTCTGCTCTCAAGAACAGTTATGATATTGAGCTTATCAAAGTCCTGAGCAATAAAGCTCATCTCTATCTCCCGATTGAAACAGTCACTCCCCAGACTGTTTCAACGTCCTAGGACATAATCTCAGGAAGACGCGAAAAATCATGCTCAAAGTGAAAATCATTGATCTTGCGAATGACAGTTGAAGTTGAAATAGACAACTGATGATCAATGTCGGTCATAGAAATCTTTTCAATTAACTTTTGAGCAATCTTTTGGTTGATAATACGAGGGATTTGGTGATTCTTCTTGACGATAGAAGTTTCAGCGACCATCATTTTTGAACAGTGATAGCACTTGAATCGACGCTTTCTAAGGAGAATTCTAGTAGGCATACCAGTCGTTTCAAGATAAGGAATTTTAGAAGGTTTTTGAAAGTCATATTTCTTCAATTGGTTTCCGCACTCAGGGCAAGATGGGGCGTCGTAGTCCAGTTTGGCGATGATTTCCTTGTGTGTATCCTTATTGATGATGTCTAAAATCTGGATATTAGGGTCTTTAATGTCTAGTAATTTTGTGATAAAATGTAATTGTTCCATATGAATCTTTCTAATGAGTTGTTTTGTCGCTTTTCATTATAGGTCATATGGGACTTTTTTTCTACAATAAAATAGGCTCCATAATATCTATAGTGGATTTACCCACTACAAATATTATAGAACCATAAAATCACCCCTCTAGTGTTCATAAACTAGAGGGGGAATTTGTATCCTACTATCGTTTAACGCACTTCTGCATTGACTTTTTCTTCGAGCGATACTTGGATTTTTTCCATATAGCGTGCGACTTCTTCGTCCGTTAAGCTATCTTCTGGATTTTGGAAGGTCAAGCTATAAGCCATTGACTTCATACCAAGTCCCAATTTCTCACCTGAGAAGACGTCAAAGAGTTTGATATCTGTCAAACGTTTCACGCCGGCAGCTTGGATAGCATCTACAACTTCTTGATGAGTCACTTCTGCCTTGAGGAGAAGGGCAACGTCACGGCTGACTGCCGGGAATTTGGTGATTTCTACAAATGGAGTCGCTGGCTGAAGCGCAGCTTCGATAGCTGAAAGGTTAAGCTCAGCTACATACGTTTCTGGAATATCATAAGCCTTAGCAGTGACTGGATGCACTTGGCCAAGGAAACCAAGAACTTGGTCACCGAGTGAAATGACTGCTGTACGACCTGGATGAAGGCTAGCGATTTCAGATGTTGCTGTATAGGTTACTTGGAGTCCCAAGCGAGTAAATAGGGCTTCAAGGATTCCCTTAGCATAGAAGAAATCAACTGGAACTGCTGCTGTTTGGAAATCTTTTTCAGCAACCAAGCCTGTCAAGGCAAAGGCAAAACTGTTAATTTCATTTGGAAGTTCTTCTCTTGGATTACCTGTTTGTTCAAAGACTTTTCCAATCTCGTAAAGGGCCAAGTTTTTATTCTTACGAGCCACGTTGTAGGCAACGGTATCAAGGATACCTGAAATCATATTTTGACGGAGGACTGAACGATCCACAGTCATTGGCCACATGAGTTCCGTAAGGTTACTTGGTTGAGCCGTAAACTCAACTGCTTTTTCAGGAGTTGTTAGAGCATAGGTGATGATTTCTGTCAAACCTGCTCCTTCAGCAATGGTACGAACTTGACGGCGGAGTTTTTGTGTCACAGTCAATTCACCAGCTGTACCATCGTCTTTTGGTAGACTAGTTGGCAAGCGGTCATATCCATAGATACGAGCGATTTCTTCAAAGAGGTCAGCTTCGATTGTGATATCCCAACGACGACGTGGTACGCTGACTGTAAAGCTGTCTGCATTTCCAGAAAGACCAAAACCAAGACGACGGAAGACGTCTTCGACATCAGCATAAGACAGCTCAGTTCCGAGGACACGGTTAACATCAGCAAGGGTTGAAGAAACTTCCACATCAGAGGTATCAAGCTCACCCGCTGAAACGATACCCTTACGCACCGTCGCACCTGCAAGTTCTGCAATCATGCTAGCTGCCGCATCAAGGGCTTCATTGACTGTTGCCACATTGATGCCTTTTTCAAAGCGAGAAGACGATTCTGAACGAAGGTTCAGGCGACCACTTGTCTTACGGATAGATTTACCATTGAAAACAGCAGCTTCAAGGACAACACGACTAGATTTTTCAGAGATTTCTGTTGCTTGACCACCCATGACACCTGCAAGGGCTACTGGCTTGTCTGCAACAGTGATGACTAGGTCATTCACGTCCAAGTCACGTTCTTCACCGTCCAAGGTCACCAATTTTTCACCAGCACGCGCTTCACGCACACGGATGTCAGTCCCTTCAAATGTGTCCAAGTCAAAAGCATGCATAGGTTGACCAAAGTAGAGCAGGATGTAGTTTGTCACGTCTACAACGTTATTGATGGGACGGATGCCTTCGTTCATGAGAAGGTTTTGCAACCATTGTGGACTTGGTGCGATAATCACATTGTCCAAGATACGAGCTGCATAGTAAGGCGCCTTGTCTGTCCCAATGCTGACAGAAAGGGCATCTGCCGCAGCTTCATTAGTTTCTGTTAGAGTAAATTCTTTAAAGTTGACTGCCTTGTCATAGATGGCTGCCACTTCGTGAGCCACTCCACACATAGAAAGGGCATCTGCACGGTTTGGTGTGATGGAAAGTTCGATGATTTCATCATCCAAGTCTAGGTAAGAAAAGACTTCCTCACCTGGCACGGCATTTTCTGGCAAGATTTGGATGCCATCTGCGAATTCCTTAGGCACAACTGAGTCAGAAATTCCCAATTCACCAAGTGAACAGATCATTCCAAGTGACTCCAAACCACGGATTTTTCCTTTTTTGATTTTGTAGTTATCAGCGATACGAGCTCCTGGAAGAGCCACCATGACCTTGATCCCAGCACGCACATTTGGGGCACCACAAACGATCTGACGGGCTTCTTCTTCGCCAACGTTAACCTGACAAACATGGAGGTGAGTCTCTGGCACATCTTCGCAAGACAAGACCTCACCGACAACAATTTTTGAGAGATCAGCAGCTGGTGATTCGACACTCTCTACCTCGATCCCTGTGGTTGACATTTTTTCAGCCAACTCCTGTGATGGCACATCAATGTCCACCAATTCTTTTAACCATTTATAAGATACAAGCATAATTTAGTTCTCCAGAATGACCATTGCCACACTGGTTCTTTTCCTTTCCTATCATTTCAATAGAAGAATTCTCTTCTTACCTTAATTTCTTTCTCAGTAACCAATCCGTATCTACTTTTTGACCAACCATAAAATGATGTTGGCTAAATTTTTCAAAACCATATCGATTATAAAACGCTTGAGCTTTTGTATTATGCTCCCAAACACCTAGCCAAGCCCAAGAAAAACTATTTTTTGTAGCAAGTTCAAGTGCGAATTCAAACAGTTGCTTACCTATTCCAAATCCTTGGAATTTTTGTAGCACATAGAGGCGTTGAATTTCAAAAGCGTCCTCTAATTCTCTCTCAGTTTGAGCACTTCCCCAGTTGACTTTGAGAAAACCAGCTATCTCCTCCTCATGCATAATGAAATAGGTTTCAGAGTCAGGATTTCCCAACTCAGTTGACAAAGTTTTCAGACTATAAGCCTCTTCAAAGTATTCCTGTAACTGCTCTTCCGTATTATCATACGCAAAGGTTTCACGAAAGGCTTGTTTGGCAATTTTAGCCAACACCTCAACATCTGCCATTTCTACTTTTCTAATCATTATTTAAACTGTTCTGAGAAGCGGACATCTCCTTGGTAGAATCCACGGATATCGTTGATTCCATAACGGAGCATAGCTACACGCTCTTGTCCAAGACCAAAGGCAAAACCAGAGTATACAGTCGCATCGATACCACTCATTTCAAGGACACGTGGGTGAACCATACCGGCTCCCATAATTTCGATCCAACCTGTTTTCTTACATACGTTACAGCCTTCTCCACCACACTTGAAGCAAGAAACATCCACCTCAACAGATGGCTCTGTGAATGGGAAGTAAGATGGACGCAAACGAATTTGACGCTCTTCACCAAACATTTTTTGGACAATCAACTGAAGCGTTCCTTGAAGATCAGCCATAGAGATATTTTTCCCAACTACCAAGCCTTCGATTTGGTGGAATTGGTGACTGTGGGTCGCATCGTCCGTATCGCGACGGAAGACACGCCCTGGCGAGATCATCTTCAAAGGACCTTTAGAAAAATCATGGGCATCCATAGCACGCGCCTGAACTGGAGACGTGTGGGTACGGAGCAAGATTTCTTCAGTGATATAGAAAGTATCCTGCATATCACGAGCTGGGTGGTCTTTTGGAAGGTTCATACGTTCAAAGTTATAGTAGTCTTGCTCTACTTCAAAACCATCCACGACTTGATAACCCATACCGATGAAGATATCTTCGATTTCTTCACTGGTTTGTGTCAAAACGTGACGGTGACCAGTCGCAACTGGACGACCTGGAAGCGTCACATCGATACTCTCGCTAGCCAGTTGAGCCGCGACTTTCTTTTCTTCCAAGAGCTTAGCTGTTTCTTCAAAAGCAGCAGTCAAGACATCACGAGCTTCATTGACGTGTTTCCCGATGATTGGACGCATCTCAGCAGAAACATCTTTCATCCCTTTGAGGATTTCAGTGAGCGAACCCTTTTTACCAAGGACAGAGACACGCAAATCTTGCATCTCTTTTTCATTTCCAGCAGTAATCTGCTTCAAGCTAGTCAGCGTTTCTTCGCGAAGCGCTTTTAATTGTTCTTCAATAGTTGACATATTTCCTCCATCAGTCTCTCGTAGATAAAAAGAAAACCACATGCCAAAAACTCCACTCGGAGCGTTGACACGCGGTACCATCCGTTTTCATCTGACAAGTCAGACCTTCATTTCTAAATCCATGCGCAAGTGAATTCACCCAGCTTTCATATAGAGAACTTGCAGTCACGGCTCTCCTCCCTGATATACTTCCCTTGGGCTACTAGTCTTTCAGATTCCTATTCAATTACTACTTAGTTTATCAGATTTTTACCATTCTTGCAAGACCTATCTTACTTCTGCTTGTTAGCTTATTCTTATCTAAATTTATATAAACAATTTATCTAAATTAACTATTTATAATTTTTGTAACAAAATTAAATTAATTGACACTCCCCTATAAAATAAAGAAGTTTAGAATTTAATGTCTTCCAAACTTCTTTATTCCATATTTAATGAAATGCCACCTTAACCGTGATAATAGCTAGTCATCAATAAAAAACTATTTGAATAAGGATTCTCCATTTGATTCAATCACTTCTTTATACCAAGTAAAAGACATTTTCTTATATCGATTTAATGTACCACTTCCATCATCGTTTCGATTAACATAAATGAGACCGTACCTTTTAGAAAGTTGTGCAGTGGACATAGAAACACAGTCAATACATCCCCAAGACGTATAGCCCATAATTTCAACACCATCCTGTAGAGCTTCAGCAACTTGCAATAAATGTTCTTTCATATACTGAATTCTATAATCATCTTGGACGGTTAAGTTATTAAGTTCATCTTTTATTAGTTGATCTTTAGCACCTAATCCATTTTCTACTATAAATAATGGGATTTGATAACGGTCATAATATCTATTTAAAATTATACGTAGTCCAATTGGATCAATTTGCCATCCCCACTCTGAAGACTCTAAATAAGGATTTACTAAACCACCAATAATATTCCCTTCTCCTGAATTATACTGTGTTGGAAGAGCAGATTGAGTCACACTCATGTAATAGCTAAAGGATAAAAAATCTACGGTATAATTTTTTAATAACTCTGCATCTTCAGCTGCAAACTCTATGTTAATGTCATTTTCCTTAAAATATCTTTTTGCATAATTCGGATAATAACCTCTAACATGCACATCTGAAAATAGATAATTTAGATTCTCATACTCATGAGTCGCCCATACATCTTTTGGATTTGGAGTCATTGGATAAGCTGGCATAGCTAATACCATACATCCCACCTTAAACTCTGAATTAATCTCACGAGCAATTTTTGTAACCAAACTTGAGGCGACTAATTCATGATGTATAGCTTGATATAATTCTTGTTTCGAAAGATTCTCCTTAGGTATATCTATTCCTCCACTAGTAAATGGTAATTCCAAAACAGAGTTTACTTCGTTAAATGTAAGCCAATATTTAACTTTATCTTTATACCTTTCTAAAACTGTTCGAGCAAATTTTTCATAAAAATGAATCATTCTCCTATCAACCCATCCATGATATTTTCTTGCTAAATATAATGGAGTCTCATAGTGTGAAAGAGTTACAAGTGGTTCTATCCCGTGAGCATGTAGTTCATCAAACAATTCATCATAATATTTCAACCCAGCTTCGTTAGGTTCTTCCTCATCTCCTTTTGGAAAAATTCTACTCCATGCAATAGAAGTACGAAAAACATTAAAGCCCATTTCAGAAAACAAGGTTATATCTTCCTTATATTTATGATAAAAATCAATACCTATCAATTTTAAGTTATCTTCTGTAGGATTTTCTGTTGCTTCTCCTAATCCACCTTTGGGTAACACATCCTGAACTGATAAGCCCTTACCATCTTCATTATATGCTCCCTCTACTTGATTAGCTGCAACAGCTCCACCCCAAAGAAAATCATCTGGAAAAATGGTCATAACTTTCCTCCATTATAATATTACCAGTAATTCCTTAGAATGCTCGATTGTCTGATTATTAGGTAATACTAATACATCTAGAAAATCATTGGTATTCGTTACAATTACCGGTGTAACTGTTTCGTAGCCTTTAGTCTTGATTAAATTCAAGTCCATTTCAAAAATCAACTGATTTTTGAAAACTCTGTCTCCTTCTTCTACATGACTAATAAAACCTTGACCTTTTAGCTCAACAGTATCTAATCCAATATGAATTAGTAACTCAACACCCTCATCACTCTTCAATCCAATTGCGTGCTTAGTCGGAAAAATATTTGTAATTTTCCCATCAAATGGTGCATAAACCTTACCTTCACTTGGGATAATCGCTACTCCGTCTCCAATTAGTTTATCTGAAAATGTTTTATCCTGGACATCGCTTAACGGAATGATTTCTCCTGATATAGGAGAAAATATCATTTTTTTATTTGAAACTCCAGCTTTAACTTCTAAATTGCTAGAACTCTCTTCTTCATCGATTCCAAATATATAAGCTAATACAAAGGTAATAACAACCGAAATGACCGCCACAATTAAAGCATTTACAATATTTGATGGCACATCAGAATAAATAAATTGAGGCAACGCTATCAAAGATGGGACAGCAAATAGATACGCTTTAACACTAGTAAGACCTGCAAATAATCCCGCTAATCCACCACCAATCATAGCTGCATAAAGCGGTTTTTTATATTTTAAAGTCACACCATATAATGCAGGTTCGGTAATCCCTGCAAGTAAGGCTGAGAAACCTGCTGCAAAAGCAATTTGTTTTGTATTATTATTTTTACTCTTTAATGCAACAGCCATCGAAGCAGCCCCTTGAGCTAAGTTTGACCCTAACATTGCTGGAAGAATTAATACGTCTGGAGTAGCAATAGATGCCGCCAAAAAAATAGGTGCAAAAGCCCAATGCATTCCAGTCATAACAATAAATGGCATAATAGCGCCAAGAATAGCTAATGTAAGCCATCCAGCTACACCATACATTTGCCCAACTAGATTTGATAATCCTTCACCAACAATTACTCCAATAGGTCCGACTACAACTAAGGCAATACAGCTTGATACTAATAATACTAGCGTAGGTTGCAAAAAACTCTTAGTAACAGCTGGTGTTAATTTAGCAATCATTTTTTCAATATATTTCATCAACCAAACCATAATAAGAATTGGAACGACTGACGAACCATAACTAGCTGGTGTCACAGGTACAACAAATAAACTAAGAGGATTCCCTGATTGCACCATTTGAACAAAATTTGGATGGAGAAGTACACCTGCTACAGACATAGCTAATGTAGATGTTACTTTTAATTTTTGTGATGCAGAATAAGCTAATAACAGCGGTAAGAAATAATATGGAGCATCCCCAAAAAATGTCAAAAAAGCAATAGTCTGAGAATCTGATTGCAATATACCAAGCATTGGTAAAATAATTACCAAGACTTTCAGCATACCTCCCCCTAACATTGCTGGAATGATTGGAGTCATGGAACCAGCGATATACTCAATGATTCTTTCTAAAATATTCCCTTTGTGCCCTTGAACAACTGAATCGGATTCAAAATTGCCAAGTTTAACGAATTCTTTATAATAATTAGCTACATCATTACCAAGTATAATTTGATATTGTCCATTCTTTTTCATAATACCTATTACACCTGGTATCTTCTTCACATCATCATCATTGACTAAATTTTCATCTTTTAATTCTAATCTTAAACGTGTTACACAATGGGTAACTCTATTGACATTTTTTTCGCCTCCAATTACATCGAGGATTTTTTGTACCGTATCTTTATAACTCATGGTATTCTCCTATTCTATTAATCTAAATTTTTTGTTAAGCGACGAATATGAGCCATCAAATAAACTAATTCACTAGAAGTCAGCAAATAATTGTACTCCGTTTGTATAAACATTGCCACCTGTTCACCACATTCATATTCTCTAGGATATTTATTTTTCATTAATGCTAACAAGTCTTCATCATCATCGTCACAATAAGTTGTATTTTCAACCAAACGATGGGCAAATAATTTTATATGAGTTATGAATCTATAATAATCAATAGAATCTTGGTTAAACTCAGTACAATAGAAATCTTGAATGATTTTCTCAATTCCCATAATTATTTCAGTGATTTTATACGACTCTTGAAAATTATTTTCTAAATTAGCATTAACAAAATGTAGCGCTATGAATGCAGCTTCATCAATTGGAAGTTCAATACCTAACTCTTTTTTTATTATTTGTAAAGCCCTTTTCCCAAGTTCAAATTCTTCTTTATAATATTTCGATATTTCCCAGCGTAGGGGATTCGAAATAATAATCCCTTCTTTATAACGTTCTATGCTCGAAGAAATATGATCCGTTAAATTAATATAGATAATTTCATCAAAATTATTACCCAATGTTATTTTACCTAGGTTAATTATTTTTTCGGTGATGTACACCAACTCCAAAGGAACGTTAATAAACATCTCTGTAAAACGGGTCATATTATCTCTATTTTTGAGAAAAAAACTTTTCTCAATATCAATTGGATTTACTTTATCTCCAGTTTTTCTTCCAAAAGCTATTCCCCTTCCAAAAAGAAGAATATCGATATCTTTTTTACTTTGCGCAATTACGGCATTGTGGTTTAGTATTCGTTTTATGATCATAAAATTTCCCTTTTAAAATAAAAGGAACCTACTTAAAAACATCAAGAAACTTCTTCCGATGTGATTAAATAGGTTCCTGCTCACTTGTATTAGTGATAACATCCTTTTATTTCAATTTTTAATGGTGACATGAAGCTTAAATAATTAATAACTCTGTAACCATTTTCATTTTAAGATATTTCAATCTATTTGTCAAGTACTTGTAGAAATTTTTTTATTTTGTGTGATTCGAATGTGATAATGGCAACAGTCTCACTAAAGAAATGAAAATCATACATAGAAATTTTTAAAAATTTTCTCTATCGTAAACCTGCCACTAGTTCAGAAACTATACTAGCTGATTCCAAACGTAATATGGTCATCTCATCTACCTTCCCTAATAATGGCATTGCACCATACCAAACAATAGTCTTATTCACCAAAAGAATAGGCGTTACTATTTTTGATTGAGTAAAAGACACTTTAATTTTCTTGCTCTTCAACTGGTCTAGCCATGCTTTATTTGCAACCGTCTCTGGTATACATATCTCAATTTGACTAATCCTAAATTCTTTTAGAAAATTCATCAGTTTTGTCTGGTGCACATAAGGTAAAACAAGCAGACATTCCTGTCTTTCCCCTGCTAAGTCCTTCCTCAACACATTCTCATATCTACTATCAACATAAACGAATTGTTTCTCCTCACCCTCAATGGCACGATAATCCATCTTTCGATAAGCTACTTGTCGTTTCTGAAACATCTTTTCTAAATAAGGAACATGAATATCCACATAATCGAAAATACGTACCAAAGACTTATCTTTGTAGTTTCTATGAATCCGACCGGCGTACTGAATCAAATTATTTTTCCAAGAAAAGGGCGCTGCCAAGATCAGCGTGTCCAACTGAGGTAAGTCAAAACCTTCGCCAATGTATTTTCCAGTTGACAACAATACAAACCCTTTATCTAGCTGTTCTAATATCTCCAGTAAACTTGTTCTCTCTCGGACTTTGGTTTTTCCGCTAATAATGTAACAGCCATCAACCTCTTTCTCTTTCAATAACTTTTCAAAAACATCTATCTGTTGAATTCGGTTAACTAGAACCAAGATATTCCGACCTTCTGCCACTTGGGCTAGAATATCCTTGAGAATCAACTGATTCCTCGCTGAGTCTGTAGCAATCCAATCACTGAGCTGTATAAAATTACTTGCTTTGGTCTTTTCAATTTCCAAATGAGCAAAAGAAGTGAATCTTAATTGCAATTGCCGTTTAAAATCCGTTTCCCTCTTATCAGCAGTATGGAGTATCTCACCAATTCTCTGAAAAACAATAGGCTCATGACCATTCTTACGCTCAGGCGTAGCCGTCAAACCGTAAAGATACTTCCCTCTAAACTGAGCAACAACTTTTTCAAACATCAAGGCAGAGACATGATGACACTCATCCACAATCATCATCTCATACTCATCCAAAAGACTTTGACTATTTTCCAACTTAAATAGAGATTGAATCATAACGACATCAACCAGTTTACTCAGCCATTTCTTAGTCCCACCGTACTGTCCAACATAGCCGATTACCTTTTCACGACCTGATGCCGTATAACGGATAGCCTCCTCCTCTTCGAAAGTCAAAAAGCAGTTTAAGCGATCTAGCCATTGGTCTAAGAGTTGCTTATTATGGACTAGAATAATTGTTTTTGTTTTCCGTTCAGAGATAAGAGCAGCACCTAAAACGGTCTTCCCAAAACCTGTCCCGCATGAAGTAAACCATTTTCTTTAGAATTCATATCTGACAGGGCTAATTCTTGCTCCAAAGTAAGCTCTCCCTTAAATGCTACTCTAATAGACCTTTGTACTTTTCTCCTATCCTCCACAACTACCTGCTTAAATTTATCTTGCAATGGATCTAACAAGCCTCTTGGCAGCCATAAATAATAATCGGATTCTCCAAATAAATACATTCGCTCAGGAATTTGATAGATTGGCTGTCGCATAGCCTGCTTTAAATATAGTAAAATGAAATAATAACAGGACAAATCGATCAGGAAAGTCAAATCGATTTCTAACAATGTTTTAGAAGCAGAGGTGTACTATTCTAGTTTCAATCTACTATAAAATTCGGGATTAGAAAAGGAAGCCATATTTTTCAAGAAAAAAAGTGCCTTGGATGTCACAGACGATTTTTCAAGTTGGATCATATTGGATAAAACGACCTTCAACTCCTTATCCAATTCTTGCTTGCCTAACTCCTCTTGGATTAACAGTGCCACTTTAGCAGTTGAAATCCTCTGAATTTCTTGTAGATACCTCCATTGATCTTCATAAGGCTGAAAATGTTCATCCACAAAGACCGTTCGCCCTTGATGATAAGCTTCTCCTTGAAAAGGAAGGGAAATTAAATTATCAAATCCACCTTTAGGAAGAACATCCTGATTTGGAAACATGCGATCAAAAGAATCAAAGGACAGTTGCATACTTTCCTGCATAGCCAATTCTAATAGTTTCTTTCCAAACAGGCGAGCCTTTCGACTCAGAATCGCTTCCTCAAAGAAGAACCAAATATGGAGTCCGTAACCCGAACGAGAAATCTCTAAATGGGCTTCCATCTGGCGTTCCCTGGCTATTCTTCGAATGGTTAAACCAGCTTCTTTCCAATCTCCTTCATCCAAATCCAGTACCAAAAAATAACAGCTATCATCTAAGTGCATAGGAAAGATACCGATAGCTGCCTCCCCACGAAAATGAGATTTCAAAACGGAGTTCGTCAATGTCTGGAAACTCCGTTTTTCAGGTGGCAACTGCTTCCAACCATAATCATTGGAAGGAAAATACTGAATTTTCCCTTGTTCATTGATAAAATTCTTAGCATAAACATCATAACGTCCAGCAAACACGGAGGTAAACAATTGTAATTTTTCTTGCGTCGTCAAGTGACTACTTTGAAGTTGGAACATCTCCTCGAACCGAGAGCGTTCCATCACAAACTGACTCTTGTCTTTAAGACGTTTATAGTGGAATGAAATAAGATATGAACAAATTGATTAGGAAAATCAAATTAATTTATAGAAATCTTTTAGCAGTCATGGCGTCCTATTCCAGATTCAAAATGCTATACACAAGAAAAACTCACTATCCCCATTAAAAGAAGAAAAGACATCAAGGACTTCTACCACAATTCCATCCAAAGACACAAAAACAGCCATAAGAGTCACCTCCTTGATTCCTATAGGCTGATTATAACAAGACTGGCTGAAATTGTACATGAAAATAAAATCCTAATAGTACTCATTTTGTATGTGACTAATATTCCGTCTCGCTCCAGAAGGTACGAAGTAAATAGAGTTTAAACGAGCAGTCTATAAAATTCAAAAAACGCATATTATCAAGCGACCTAAAACTTTGATGATATACGTTTTCTTGTGAGAATATTTACTTCATTTTTGCCTAAAATTCAATGTTTACTCAGTATTTGGATTATGAAAAATCGAGGTCTAAATCTAGATACATTTTTTCTGAAGACAAATCATTTTGACCACCGAGCAAGAGATTTTCAAAAAAAGCTGTTAAAAACTCAGAACGTCGCTGTAAAATCTTTGTATTATCTAATACCAAGGCATCACGAAAATATTTGGAATGTTGCTGAAATGGTGTATTATCAATATCAAAACCAAACTCACGAAGATACTGAATCAAAAAGACCGTTACTGTCCGAGTGTTTCCTTCGCGAAATGGATGAATCTGCCAGATTCCTGAAATAAAATGCTGGATTTGTTTAACCACATCCGCCTGAGTTAGTGTCGCATATGCAACTTGTTTTTCCTGATTAAAATCATAATCTAAGGTCATTTGAATCATGGAGTAATCAGAGTACACAACACTTTCACCATTCAAAACAGGTTCATTCTTTGTGATATTGGTCTGACGAAATTGCCCCACCGGAATAGAGGGTTCAAATATATCTTGAAACAACTCCTTATGAATAGCAAGTAAGGTCGCAGGACTAAAGCTAAAGCCTCTTCGAGACAATAGTTCTACAATACGTAGAGAAACCAAGTCTGCCTCTTCCGTACTTGCATCAATAGTATGGTGATAAGCCGTTGCATCCTCATAAACCTGCTCATAAGTCAGTTCTCCCCGGGACTGTTTCTCAGCCAAAGATTCCATATACGCTGATGGCACTAGATTGTCAACTTTCTGCAGACCAAAACCTATCCGCCATAAATCACGCTTCGCTTCATAAGACAAGTTTGGATTGTCAATGTTGTAAGTTGATTGCATAGAAATATCCTTTCAATTGTTTTTCTGTGTCATCGGTAAATTGTGAAATAGGTATGGAATTGGCGAAAATTATAAAAATCCTTCACAATAGGTTCTATGAAATATATATACTTCATCTTAATAGTGAGCAAGCTAAACTTAGCATTTCATGCCCTCATATGGGATGTTCTTTGACTAAATAATATGATTATCGAGATATATCTGGATAAATGAACTAATAAGTCTGACGCGTAGACTTATCAAAGTCATTGGCATACACCACTATGAACTCGTTGGTCTGTTCAAATCCCAACACATTACCTGAGAAGAAAGTTGCAATGTTGTTTTTGGTGCGGGTTTGAATTTAAAAAATTTGTTATGTAGTACCTAATCTAAGGAATTAGAACAATGCCTCTAATTTTTCTTTAATACACTGAAACATTGATGATTCTGGCTGTATTTTTGAAACAGCTCTTCTTTGCTCCTGGAAAATATCTTCAGAAGTTATATTCTCTATTCCTAACGCTACTTGAGTTTTTTTTCTAAAATATTCTTTTCCGTTGCCATCTTTAGAAAAATCATAACCTTCCCTATCTACGCTGTTACACAAATTAGCTAAAAAAAACTCTGGGGTTGGGAAAGGAAGATAAGAAACGTATTTAGCCCAATAATCTATAAAGCTTCTTTGTTTCGCAATTAATTCAATATTATTTTTTTGCCCTTTATTACCTGAAACATTAAATTTAATTGGACATCCCGTTATCAATTTTATAATATCATCAAGATTTTTATTATCTGATTCAGGAATTTTATCTGATATAACAACACCATTTTCAAGATAGTTCATTAAATTATTTGATTCACTAACATTAGTGTTTTGATCTCCATCAAGCCAAAAATAATGGTTATCGGAATCTAAATACGATGAGTTTAAAATATTATTACAAATTATTTGATTTGCTCCACCAGGAATATATCTCACTACTAAATTCTGTTTAAGATTCTCACTACCTGAATGAGTGATAACAAACTCTAGAATATATTTAGCTAGTCTATCTTCAACATAAATCATCTTCCTAGAATGATACACATCACCTAATTCAAAAAATGCATCCTGATAATCAATATTTTCAATAACATCTACCTTTTCTCCGTTTTTCACTAAAAGTTTCACGGCTTCTCTAGGAAAATCTTTTATAAGTTGTGTAGAATGTGTAGTGATAATAATTTGATGTTTTTTATTTAAACACTCTTGAAGTAAAAACTCTTTAAATTTATAGATTGCACTCGGATGAAGTGAGATTTCAGGTTCATCTATTAATATTAATGAATTTGATTGCGCATTTACTATATCATTTACTAACAAAATAATTCTAGCCTCACCTGTTCCTGCAAAAGCCTCGGAATATTCTTTTCCGGATTTTTTCATCCAAATAGTTTTGGAAGCTTTTATATCATCACCTTTTGAATACAACTTATGTGTTAAAATTTGAATGTCTGTATAAGATTCATCCATTATTTCACTAATAATTTCACAAACTTTATCATCAACTTTAACATTATCTATAACCATTTCCTTTTTATAACGCGTATAGCTACTTGTATTATTCTTTAAAATATCAGCAACTGGTTTAGATCGTAATCTTATAAAATCTTGTTTACTACGTTGAGTAGAAATTTTTTTAAAATTATAGTGATAGAAAAATAAATCAAAAGCAGAAACATATTCTTTACAATCACAAAAGACAACATTTTTTTCAATGCCATCCCATCTGTCTGTCGAAGAACTTCCAATATATTTATTTTTGGGTAATCTTTCCATCTCATATTGTTTTTGAGGAGCATATGGTTCCCAATAATCTAATCCTTTTTTTGTTCCAGAACGGCCTTTAAGAACTTCTACATTTCTAGAAGCTTTAATGTTATAATATGAATAGATTAAACATTGTTTCCCATCCACTTCATCTATTTGATCAACATTTGTACTAAACCAATATTCAGACACACTTTTATTGGCTGGAGAACCATATAAAGCTTGTAAAATTGAAGTTTTATTTACTCCATTTCTACCAACTAATAAAGTAATAGGGAAATTAAAATTTATTCTTGAATTTAATGATAAGCTCTTGTAATGAGGAAATCGTATATAATCAATATAAGGATAAAATTGATTTTTATTTTTAAAAAAATTTTTAGTTATTCCTTCTAAACTCTCAATTATCTGATTGTCCATTTGCTATCTCCCTATAAACTGACATAAAATAATTTCCACTAGCTTGAGCTAATTTTACTGGAACTGCATTACCAATTTGCTTAGCTAATTGACCTCTATTTCCAACAAAAATATAGTCATCATCAAAAGACTGTAATCTTGCAGCTTCTCTTGCACTTAAAGCTCTATTTTGAGTTGGGTGCCCAAATCTACCTTTTGAATATGACATACACCCTCCTGTAATAGTAATGGAAGGTTTGTTGATATCTAATATTCCATATACGTCACTATGACCTAAACGATTTTTATGACAATTTAATTCTAAAGATTTTGGCAAAGAGGTTCTACTTCCCCCATTATTTCTAATATGAGTAATTCTCTCAATATTTAAATTAGATAGTTTGTTTGCAACATGATTGTAGATACCTTCTCCAATATATTCTTCACCACCTTCAATAGGAGGCAAGTCCATTATTATATCCGCATTAATCCATGAAAGAAGGTCCAATTCTGGTATATTTGAATGAGTTTTGGAAGGCAAATTCAAAGTTAAATTCGTGTTATCAAGAATTTCTTTTCTAATTCCGTGTAACACCAATCTTTTTCTAGATTGAGGAACTCCATAATCAGCTGTATTTAAAATGTCATAAATAACACTATAATTATTATCGATTGATGTCAAAAATTTTTTAAAGATTTTTTCATTTCTTGTTCTAGTCATACCCACAACATTTTCCATTAATAGAAAATCAGGATTCAATTCATTAATCAAACGAAGAAATTGAAAAACAAGTTGATTCCTCTCGTCATTTTCATTATTAGTACCAATAGTTGAAAAACCTTGACATGGTGGGCATGCCACGAGCATTAGTTTATCGTCTGTATCAATTTTAAGATACTCTTTTACTTCATCTCCTGATACTACATTTATATCTTTATCTATTACAGACACCTCAGGATTATTTAACTTATAAGTTTTAACAGCTACGGAATCAATTTCAACAGCAACTTGAACATCTATGCCTGATTTTTTAAGGCCACTTGTAGTGCCACCTGCACCGCTAAATAAATCAATAGCAACAATTTTCCCCATAGTATTCTCCTAAAGTTTCTCCTTTTTATTATAACATTATCAAATGTAAAACCCAACCCGATAGGGTTAGGTTTTTAACATCATTTCACCAACTTCTTCATCTCATCAATACGTGCTACGGTCGCATCATACTTGGCTTGGTAGTCAGCTTGTTTGTCGCGTTCTTTTTGGACGACTTCTGGTTTGGCGTTGGCTACGAAGCGTTCGTTAGAGAGTTTCTTACCGACCATATCCAGTTCTTTTTGCCATTTAGCGAGTTCCTTGTCGAGACGAGCCAGTTCTTCTTCGACATTGAGAAGGTCTGCCAGTGGCAAGTAGATTTCTGCTCCTGTGATGACGCTTGACATAGCCAGTTCAGGTGCAGGGATGGTTGATGCGATTTCCAAATGTTCTGGATTTGTAAAGCGCTTGATGTAGTTGACATTGCTGTTAAAGAAGGCTTCCAAGTCACTATCGCTAGTCTTAACAAGGATTGTGATAGGTTTGCTTGGTGCTACATTTACTTCCGCACGCGCATTCCGAACAGCACGAATCAAGTTTTTGAGACTTTCCACACCAGTGTGGGCAGCAAGGTCTTCAAAGGCTGGGTTGACAGTTGGGTATGCTGCTGTCACGATAGAGCCTTCAGCGTACTGACCAAAGATTTCTTCTGTCACGAACGGCATGATTGGGTGAAGGAGACGAAGGATTTTATCCAGCGTATAGAGGAGAACAGATCGAGTAATTACCTTATCGTCTTCATTGTCGCTGTAAAGAACTTCCTTGGTCAACTCAACATACCAGTTGGCAAATTCTTCCCAAATGAAGTTGTAAAGGATATGACCAGCCACACCAAACTCAAACTTATCAAAGTTTTCAGTAACTTTTGCAATGGTTTCGTTGAGATTGTGGAGAATCCAGCGGTCCGTCACATTACCAGCCTCACCTGTTGCAACTTTTGTGACATTGTCATGCGCCACATCCAGCGTCAAACCTCCATTGTTCATGAGGATATAGCGAGAAATGTTCCAAATCTTGTTAATAAAGTTCCATGAAGCATCCATTTTCTCGTAAGAGAAACGAACGTCTTGACCAGGAGCTGAGCCGTTTGACAAGAACCAACGAAGACTATCTGTACCATATTTATCAATAACATCCATTGGGTCAATGCCATTTCCAAGAGATTTAGACATCTTACGTCCTTCTTCATCACGAATTAGACCATGGATAAGGACGTTTTGGAATGGTTGACGGCCTGTGAATTCCAATGACTGGAAGATCATACGAGACACCCAGAAGAAGATGATGTCGTAACCTGTTACCAAGGTTGAAGTTGGGAAATAACGTTTAAAGTCTTCTGAGTCGACTTCAGGCCAGCCCATGGTTGAAAATGGCCAGAGGGCAGAACTGAACCAAGTATCCAAGACGTCTTCGTCCTGAGTCCATCCGTCACCTTCTGGAGCTTCTTCGCCGACATACATTTCACCATCAGCATTGTACCAGGCAGGGATTTGGTGACCCCACCAAAGCTGACGAGAGATAACCCAGTCGTGGACATTTTCCATCCATTGAAGGAAGGTATCGTTGAAACGAGGTGGGTAGAATTCGACCTTGTCCTCTGTGTCTTGGTTGGCAATGGCGTTCTTAGCCAATTGGTCCATCTTGACGAACCATTGAGTAGACAAGCGTGGCTCAACTACGACACCTGTCCGTTCTGAGTGACCGACTGAATGGACACGTTTTTCGATTTTGACAAGGGCACCGATTTCTTCCAACTTAGCAACGACTGCCTTACGAGCTTCAAAACGATCCATGCCTGAAAATTCAAAGGCAAGCTCATTCATAGTTCCGTCGTCGTTCATGACGTTGACTTGTGGCAAGTTATGACGTTGGCCAACCAAGAAGTCATTTGGATCGTGGGCAGGTGTGATTTTCACGACACCAGTACCAAACTCAGGATCTGCGTGCTCATCTCCAACGATTGGGATGAGTTTATTAGCGATTGGAAGGATGACGTTTTTACCAATCAAGTCCTTGTAGCGCGGGTCTTCTGGATTAACCGCAACCGCAACGTCCCCAAACATAGTCTCAGGACGAGTTGTAGCAACTTCAAGGGCGCGTGAACCATCTTCCAGCATGTAGTTCATGTGGTAGAAGGCACCTTCGACATCCTTGTGAATCACCTCAATATCAGAAAGGGCTGTGCGAGCTGCTGGGTCCCAGTTGATGATAAACTCACCACGGTAGATCCAGCCTTTCTTGTAAAGGTCCACAAAGACCTTACGAACAGCTTTTGACAAACCTTCGTCAAGAGTGAAACGCTCACGAGAGTAGTCTACAGAGAGCCCCATCTTGCCCCATTGTTCCTTGATAGTAGTGGCATATTCGTCTTTCCATTCCCAGACTTTCGTCAAGAAAGACTCACGACCAAGGTCATAGCGGGAAATGCCCTCACCACGCAAGCGCTCCTCTACCTTAGCCTGAGTGGCAATCCCTGCGTGGTCCATCCCAGGAAGCCAAAGGGTATCAAAACCTTGCATGCGTTTTTGACGGATGATAATATCTTGCAAAGTTGTATCCCAAGCGTGACCAAGGTGAAGTTTACCTGTAACGTTTGGTGGTGGAATAACGATTGAATAAGGCTTAGCCTTTTGATCGCCTGAAGGCTTGAAAACATCAGCATCAAGCCATTTTTGGTAACGACCAGCCTCAACCTCGGCTGGATTGTATTTAGATGAAAGTTCTTTAGACATGTGTGTGTCCTTTCTCTATTTTGTTTATTTTATTTTGAATCTGCTTAGCAGCTTCTTCTGCAGACAAATTCGTATTATTTATTTTAAAGTAGTGGTGCAACTCATTCGGTTGATATTGGGAATTTAATTGAAGTGTTTCAGCGGTCTCTAAAATTTCTCTTTCAGATACCTCAATATGTCGTTTTAAGGGTTTGTGCTTTAATCGATTCTCCGTTCGATTTCGACGTATGCACTCTTCAAGACTTGTTTCCAACTCAACAAAAAGAATCTCTTGATGATAATCATCCAACAAATTCTGAATTTGCTTTAAATATATCAGATGATACTGATTTGAAAAATCAATTACATCTGTTAAAATTACTGATCGCTGATTTCTTGCACTTGCTCCAAGGAATGAAAAAGTGATTCCACGAACAAATTCCCACATTTCCTCTGTATAGTCCTGATAGATTTCTAGTGCAAAATCGATGGCTTGATGGTTATAAAATAGGGTAGCATCCGTCAGTCGAGATAATTCTTGACCAATGGTCATTTTTCCTGATGCTGGAGCACCAATGATGAAAAGATGCATCAAATCACCTCCCACTCGCTCTTCAGCAAGCCATATATCAGACTGTCACAGCGGTTTCCTTGAACATCCTTTCGGTCTCGGATGCGAGCTTCGAGGGTAAAGCCAAGCTTTTCCGCGACTCGTTGACTTTGAAGGTTATATCCAAAGCAAGTTAGTTCAATCTTGTGAAGACCCAAATCTTTAAAGGCTAAGTCAATCAAGGCACGCGCAGCTTCTGGCACATAACCTCGCCCCCAATAGTCTGGGGGTAAGGTATAGCCGATTTCCAGCACATCATCTTCATGGCGATGGTTGAAATCGACAGAGCCAGCGATCTTATCCGTTCCTTTGACGACAATCCCGTAGCCTGCTGGGAGATTTTCCTTTTGATTACGCTCCGGAAGAATGTGCTCCAGATAATAAATCTCATCTTCCAAGGTCTTGACTGGAGGAAAACCTGCTGGATAGGCGACCTCTGGCAAACTAGCGTAGGCATGGATATCCTCAGCATCCGCCACAGTACGGACTCGTAAAACGAGACGTTCTGTTTCGATTTTATCTGACAGCTCAGTTCTTGCCATCCTTCTTCCTCGCTTTTTTGATGAAACTGCCCTTCATATCTACACGCTTGTCCAGATAGCGATAAACGCGCTGATATCCATCTCCCATGAAATAGGTTGGGGCAAACAGTTGATTTTTAAAATGTCCCTTTTCATCCAGGAATTCTGGGGCAACAAGTCGCTCAAGAATCTTGGCAAAGATGTGGCAAATACCGTCTTCCTCAACAATCCTATCTACCCGACAATCTAAAACAAGTGGACAGGCGTCTAAAATAGAAATCTGAGTTCGTTCAGAAATTTCATAATGCACTCCCAAACGTTCCAATTTCTCCTGATGACTGATAAAACCAGCCTGCTCCATCGCAAGCATAGAAGTTTCATCAGAAATATTCACAGTAAATTTTTGATACTGTTTGATCTGCTCTGCGGCATTCTCTCTCGCAACGACTCCAATCACAACCCAATCTCCTAGACTATAAGAGGAACTACAGGTCGTGATGTTATAGCCAAAATTCTAATCTTGATATCCTAAAATAAAAACAGGAAAACCATAATATAGTTTACTTGTGTTAAAAGATTGCTTCATAACAACCCCCTTTGACTAAGACGTAAAAGAAAAGCCCTGCCATCTACATGACAGGGACGAATGTGTTTATCCGCGGTACCACCCAATTTCGGGCAGTTGCCCGCAACTCTCGTCTTTAAAGCAAAAAGACACTTTTATTTCAATTTTTCATCCATTAGCAACCAGTTTTGACACATTTGTGGACTTCTCAGCGCCGCCACTTTCTGTAAAATGTGGGATTCAAAACACCTCTAATGGCTCTATTGTAGCAAGATTTTTTCGGAAATGCAAGGCTCAAGAAAAATTACTTGAACTTGATGCCATTTTCTTTCAATTTCTTGATGGTAGCTGGGCCGATTCCTTTCAAGGCAAGGAGTTCTTTTTCAGTCCAGTTTTTGAAATCTGAAGCAGACTTGATTCCTTCATCATAGAAAGTCTTGGCACGATCAAGTGGAAGTCCACCCAAATTTGCTGCAAAATCTTCTACAGAATTAGCTACTTTTTGAGCTTGCTCTTTGGTAGCTTCTACTGCTTGTTCAACTTTTTTAGAAACAGCCTTACCAGCTGCGCTTGCTGACTGTTCTGCACGCTTCACGACTTTTTTTGTCTCATCTACAACCTTAGTCACAGTACTTGAAAAGGCACCTGCGCGACGGAGCCCATTTCGTAATTGTTTTTTACGATTGAGTTTCTTTGACATGATAAAATCCTTTCAATAAAAAATCCCTGCTCTGACAAGGATTTAACATAAACATTCTATCAAGATTTTAGTGAAAAATCAAGAATCTTTCTCGTTTAATAATTTCGCTCACCAAACAAGCCTTCTGGCAAATCATGGAATCCCTTGCCTACTTTGAAGTTTTCAAACTTACCAAGCAAGAACTGATAAGCATCCAAGCGACTCTCGTAGCGAATCATGGCATCTTTGGCACGCTCGTCCTGGTCTTCTTCGTAAACTTTTTGGCTTTCCTTGTGCGCCATGTCGTTAATCATGATTTGGGTATTGACCCAAGCTTCAAATTCCTTCATAAATTCTTGTTCGTAACTCATTTTTTCTCCTTATTCTAATCCACGGAAATAGTCCGTATCAATCTCACGGTAGGGCTGGATATCCTGAACGTATTCCAGTACACCTTGGAATTCTCCGTTTTCATCGTGTACTGCAGCATAGGTGATGTGGACAAACTTTCCTCGCGACTCAGACTTGAACCACATTTCATACTTGTCCTTGGTCCCCTCACGAAGTCCCTTCATGATAGCCTTGACCTTGTCCAAATACTTAGGCGGATGACAGAGTTCGACATTGCGCCCGACTTGGGACGGCGTCCGTTTGAAAATCATCTCATCAGCTGGCGTATTGTCATTGTAATACTGGAAAATATCTTCTTTATTGACAAAGGTAATCTCCATAGGGAGATGATTGAGGATGAGATTGGCCTGCTCGACTGAAAGATAGCCATTACCAAAAGCCTGTTGACTATGGCGGTCCAGCACAGCTTCCTTTTCCTTAGGGGTAAAGGTAATGGTAAAATGGCCTTCTGGCGTATCTATGACTTGTTGAACTTGACCTTCTGCCGTATCTAGCTGTACAGGCTCCTCTGCAATCTTTTCCTCAATAAAGCTCTGTCGTTCTGGCACCCATTTCTCTGACGGACGGATGATGGCATAGCCATAGGCATCGCTCTCCTCCGCAATCTGAAGCCAGTCATCCTGAGTAAAAGACTCAAGGAGAATCATGAGGAGGATGGACTCTTCCTTGAAAATCATACTTTCAAACTCTGTCGCAAAAGCTTCAAAAGCTTCCTTTACACTGCTAATTGACACTTCTGGTAGTGACTTGGCTATCGTTAGAGCTGTTTGAAAGAGTTCCCTAATCTGATCATCCACTCCCCACATAACTTTGGGAGGTGAATCGTGTCCATAGCGCTCCATGATAGGAAAGAAGAGTTCTTCCTTACGTTGGTAATGGATGTCAAATTGACCCACAAGTCCCATCTGACGCACCAAACCCTTACGCATCTCCGCCAGCATTTCCTCGTCTTCCATAGACTCATAGGTATCTAACAATCTACGAATGCGAATCAAGGCCGCACGGAGAGCCAGATTTTCTTCTTTGAAGACACGAACTGGGTGACCTGGATGCTCAGTATCTGAAACTTCGACACCTTTGATAGCATTTTTAAAAAGATTGGCATGGACATCACAGAGTTCCATAACATCTTCAAAGGTGACACCTGAGTCTGAGTTCATCAGCTCGTGCTCCATAAGGGAAATCTCAATGGCTGAGACACCCGCAAAGGTCGCATCAAAACGCTCCTGAACCGACTCAGGAGAGGCGCCATTATGCAATTCTAATAAAATATCCCGTAGGACATGAATCCGTTCATCTGCCATTAGTCTAATCCAATCACTTCGTAGCCATTCGCTTCCAGTGTGCGTACAATCTTGTCCATAGGAGTTCCTGCTAGCTTAGAACCTTGTTTAAGTGATACTTTACGACCAACTGTATTGCGCATCAAGGGATTGGCAAGGGGTTTAAAACCCAGCTCCACTAGAATTTCCAAGACTTCTGGATGCTTGTCCACCACTTCTGCAACAGGAATTGACACATCGATGATATTGTCCATGACGACCTCCATTATATGTTCTAATACTCAATGAAAATCAAAGAGCAAACTAGAAAGCTAGCCGCAGGTTGCTCAAAACAGTGTTTTGAGGTTGTAGATAGAACTGACGAAGTCAGCTCAAAACACCGTTTTGAGGT
>ERZ1023420.49-NODE-49-length-66878-cov-357.273020_pt1 | contig 66878 bp, 57 predicted proteins | sample MGYA00380512_ERZ1023420 | MGnify/ENA primary metagenome ERZ1023420 (study PRJEB33173, sample SAMEA4830390) | metagenome | study: EMG produced TPA metagenomics assembly of the PRJEB25223 data set... | reverse complement strand
CAACCAACCAACCAACCAACCAACCAACCAACCAACCAACCAACCAACCAACCAAAATAGTAATGCTTCTGAACAACTAGAACAAATTAATGTTTCAGGAAGTACAGAAACAATTAATGTGAAAGAGAAAAAGGTAGGTGAAACCCAAATTTCTGCCAAAAAATTAGCGAAACAGCAGGCGTCTGATTCTCGTGATCTCGTTCGCTATGAAACAGGTATTACGGTGGTTGAAACAGGTAGAACGGGTGCAAGTGGTTATGCTGTTCGAGGGGTTGATGAAAACCGTGTAGGTATTATGGTTGATGGGCTTCGTCAAGCTGAAACCTTAAGCTCTCAAGGATTTAAAGAGTTATTTGAAGGCTATGGCAATTTTAATAATACTCGTAATAGCATTGAAATTGAAAATGTTAAAACAGCAACTATTACCAAAGGTGCTGACTCCTTAAAATCCGGTAGTGGCGCATTGGGTGGCTCTGTTATCTTTGAAACAAAAGATGCTCGAGATTATCTGATAGATAAAGATTATTATCTTTCCTATAAACGTGGCTATCAAACAATGAATAATCAAAACCTTAAGACACTTACATTAGCAGGACGTTCTAAAAAATTTGATATTTTAGTCGTTGATACAAAACGTGATGGGCACGAAATAGAAAACTACGATTATAAAATTTATCCCAATAAACAGGCGGATTTAAGTGCGGTTGGTCCTACCCGTGAAAAAGCCGATCCTTATCAAATTACCCGCCAAAGCACATTAATAAAACTGGGCTTTCAGCCTAATGAAAACCATCGCTTGAGCGTAGCATTAGATGATTCCACTTTAGAAACAAAGGGTATGGATTTGTCTTACGCTTTTAGAGCATCTAGTCATACTCAAAGTGAAACATACGGTGAGCGTATTATTCATGATCAATCCAAAAGAAAAAATATCCAATTTAGTTATGAAAATTTCAGTCAAACCCCTTTTTGGGATCATATTAAACTGAGTTATTCCTCACAAAAAATTACCAATAAAGCACGTTCTGATGAATATTGTCATCAATCCACTTGTGCTGGTGTACGTAATCCGCAAGGGCTAAATTTAGTAGAAGAAAAAGGGGTTTATAAAATTAAGGATAAATATGGAGGTGAACTTGAAAACAGAAAAGGTGACTGGTATCGTGAATTTAAGAATAGTAGGGGTGAAGATGCTGATAAGGATATAGATTCCTCTAAAGGCTCACTTGATTCGGTCTTAATTAATTGCGAAAAATTAAATTGTAATAACAAATTTCGGGTTTTTGTTGAAAAAGATAAAAATGGGGGGGACAAATATGAGTATGAAGACCGAGATATTGATATCGAAAAATTACCTAATGGCAAAAAATATGGGAAAATTAAACTAAAAAAGGGAGACAAACGGGTGTGGGATGGTGGACCTCTATATACAGAATCCGCACATTTTTTATTCCCCAACAGCCATGGCTACAGCACAGACTTCGTTAATGACCGTGATTTAAACACCAACACCCAACAAATTAAACTTGATTTAGACAAAGAATTTCACCTATGGCATACCCAACACCAACTAAAATATGGTGGACTTTATGAAAAAACACTAAAAAGTATGGTGAATCACCAATACAACACCGCAGCCAATGTGCAATGGTGGGCTGACTACTTTTTCTGCGCTAGAGGAGATGGTGGAAATCTTGGCGTGGAGAAAAAACCACGCCCTGATGTCAGCGTAGCTGGTTGTGCCAGTGGTACACCAATTTATTCCGATAAAGGTAAAGATACCTATTTAATCCCTGTTACCACTAAAAATAATGTGTTGTATTTTGGAGATAATGTGCAACTTACCTCTTGGCTAGGGCTAGATTTAAATTATCGCTATGACCACGTAAAATATTTGCCTGGTTATGATGAAAAAACTCCAGTTCCAGGTGGCTTAATTACAGGAATATTTGTACCTTTTGATGAAAAAGATTTCGTTTATGGCACGTATGTTCCTAGAGAATATAAAGATTGTCGCTATAACACTGATTGTTATAGAGATAATATGAAAAAAAATCTTGCACTGCTATTACGCAAAACAACCTATAAACATCATTCTTACAATTTAGGGTTAAATCTTGATCCCACAGATTGGCTTCGTGTACAGCTTAAATACGCCAATGCTTTCCGTGCGCCAACCTCTGATGAAATTTATATGACATTCAAGCATCCAGATTTTTCCATAGGTCCAAATACCAATTTAAAAGCAGAAACAGCAAAAACGAAAGAAGTCGCATTTACCTTTTATAAGGAAAATAGTTATCTTACGTTAAGTGCATTTCAAAGTGATTATCGTAATTTTATTGATTTGGTCTTTGAAAAAAATAAACAAATTGATAAAGGTTCTGCAATAAAATATCCGTTTTATCAAAACCAAAATCGAGATCAAGCGAGAGTCAGAGGTATCGAAATTGCTTCACGTCTAGAAATGGGCGATTTGTTTGAAAAACTACAAGGTTTCCATTTAGGCTATAAATTTACCTATCAAAAAGGAAGAATTAAAGATAACAAATTACGTTCTGGATATGCTGAATTTTTGAAACTAAATCCGCAATATACTGCGATTGCTTCACAAGATCAGCCTATGAATGCCTTACAACCAACCACATCGGTATACAATATTGGCTATGATGCACCAAGCCAAAAATGGGGCGTGGATATGTATATCACCGATGTTGCAGCCAAAAAAGCAAAAGATAGCTTTAATTCTCAATGGACAAGTATGGTCGAAAGAAAAGAAAAGCAATATACCGACAAGGCAACAGATATAGCAGCATCAAAAGCAAACGGCAAAGAAGTAAAAGATTCTCGCGGATTATGGCGTAATAATCGCTATACAGTGATCGATACGATTGCCTATTGGAAACCAATTAAAAATCTTACATTTACCGCTGGTGTATATAATTTAACCAACAAAAAATATCTCACTTGGGACTCTGCTCGATCTGTTCGACATCTTGGCACGATTAACCGAGTAAAAACAGAAACAGGTAAAGGCTTAAACCGCTTCTACGCACCTGGCAGAAATTACAGAATGTCTGTTCAGTTTGAGTTTTAATACTATGTAAAAATAATCCGCACATTTTACGTGCGGATTATTATTTAAGATTACTTCTATTTTAAAGCGGTTTGTGAGTGTGTATTTAAACGAGAAAATTTCAATTCATCAAATTCATCCTGTATAACGTATTGGTAAATCAGTACCAAATCGCCTTGAATATGGCAATCTCGATAACCTTTCCACTCTCCTACTAATGCGTGATCTTGGTAGTTTTCGGGTAAAGGTAAACGATTTAATAAACAGTATATTGCAGTAATGTATTTTGAGCCAATTAACACATTGGGGGAGCGTTTAGCTAAATCAGTTAAATCTCTTACAAATTGTTTTGAATAGCTTACTTTTAATGGCTTCTCTTCTGACATTATTGACCACCATTAAGAATGCGTTTTGTAAATTCTTCGGCAGAATAATTTTCACTAGCTTCAATAAAGAAGCTCTCTGCGTTACCACTATCTAATTCATCAATAGCTGCTAGGGTTTCTTTATTTGGGCGAAGATAATTCAAATCAATAGGGATAGAACGAGTCTTGGCAATTTGAGCCAAAAACATATTGAATACTTGTGATGGGGTAAGTCCATATTGTTCAATAACTTGATAAGCTTCTGATTTTGTTTGCTCAACTGTTCTAAAGCTGATAGAGGAATTCGTAAGTGCCATAATTTTTTCTCCTTAGTATTACATTGAAAGACTATTGTAATAAAAATGAAGTGCAAAATCTATAGTCTCTCATTTTTAATGTAATTAGGGATTTTGATTGCTATTCAAAAGTAATAGAGCAACAAATCCTGCTCTCCTGCTGCGTAAGGGGCAATTTCATAAACATCATAAATCAAAAACATTCTTATCGCGTAGAATATGGTCATTGCCTTTGCGACGTAAAAATCCCATTCGGTCGAAAGATTCCATCAGTTGAACGGTAAGTTTGCGTCCGAAATTCAATTTATCACGCACTTCATTTACTGATACTTTACCTTGTTCTTCTGCGATTTGTTTGATGAGTCTTGCATAAGCATAGAGGGTTTCAGTTAAGAAAAATCTATCTTTTACGATTGGCGTGAGGTAACCCAGTTTCCCTGCTTTATACATAAAATTACGCATAATTGATTCATCAATAGCGAGTGCATTTGCCATATCGCGTACCCAAATTGCTTGACCGTTTGCTTTTTCAAACTCATTTAATATATCTGTCCAACGTGATTTTTCTTCAGTATTAAATTGAATTTTATGCGCTGGTAGATGAATCCAGCCACGTGTTTGTTGTAATCGACCATCATCAAGCATTTCATCGATAAAATGATGAATTAGATTTTCTGGCTGATTCAATGTTGCCATTCGATATAATCTGGCTTTGCTTACACCAAGTTGATCATTATGTTGCTCGTGATAAGTATCAAGTGCGGTTAAAATTTGCTGCGTTTTTTCTTGTACATAATTAGTATTAAAACACCAATCTTGATAACGTACGGCATCCCGCTCGGCGAGTGCTTTATCTAATTGCAAGGAAGTCAGTTGTTCCGTCCACATTAATTGGCGTGCTGTTGTCGCATTATGTAGAAGGGTAAGTGCAATGCGTTGCGAAGCATTCTCTGCCAATGCTAAATTCGCTAGGAAATTTAACCGCACTTCAGTTCGTTTATGACGTTTTGGCGAGTTAATTTCCAACACTCGTGCGCCAGCAATTAAGGTTTTTGTATCGCCACTGCGTAAAATAAGTTTATCTCCGAAAGCCAAGAATAATGGTGAATCTAATATGATTTCAGCTAAAGTGCGGTCATTTTTTGCGGCATTTTTTCCCTGTAATAAAGTGAGCTTACCCGTAGTGCGACTCGCGCCGTGATAAATATGCACAGGTTGGCTTTCATTTAATGGTACTTCAGCCAAAATTTGTACACTGATGCGATCTGTTGGTGGAAGTGGATCATTCTGCAATAACCAATCGCCTCGTTTCATTGGTGTGCGGTCTAAATCAGCATTTAAATTTAACGCTAAACGTTGCCCTGCAATACCTTGTTCGCTTGATGTATTTTGTGCGTGAATCGCTTTTATACGAATTTTCTGTCCAGTGGAAAGGTAAAGTTCATCGTTTACTTTCACTGTTCCTGAAAAGGCTGTGCCTGTTACTACAGTACCTGCCCCTTTTACGCTGAATACTCGGTCTATTGCATAGCGGAAAGGTTTCTGGGTATCAGATAATTCAGGTAGATTCGCTAAGTAATGACGTAATTCATTAATTCCTTGTCTTGTTTCTGCTGAAGTAACGAAGTAGTTAGCATTGCGTAAAAAACTGTAATCTTGTTTAATTGTTTGGATTAACGATTCAATTTGCTCTGGATTTGTACGATCTGCTTTTGTGATGACAACAATAATTTCGTGGAATTGAAGCTGGCGTAATATCGCTAAATGTTCTTTTGTTTGCGCTGCAACGCCTTCATCCGCAGCGACAATTAACATTGCATAATGCACACCACCTAAACCTGCCAGCATATTTGATAAGAATTTTTCGTGCCCCGGCACATCAATAAAGCCAAGTACTTTGTTTTCTAACGGCAGATAGGCATACCCCAAATCAATGGTCATTCCGCGTTTTTTTTCTTCTGGTAAATGTGCGGTACTTGTGCCAGTTAATGCTTTTAATAATGCTGTTTTGCCGTGATCAACGTGACCTGAAGTAACAATAATCATAGTTCATCCAATGTATTTAATAATGTTTCAATATCTGCAAGGCTACGTAAATCTAGCCAAATTTTTCCGTTTTCCATTCTCCCAATAATAGGTTGAGAAAGTTGTTTAAAGCGAGCTGAAAGTGCGGAAAGTTTTACGTTTGTTTTTTCTGCAATAGTAACAGCCACGGAAGGGATTCTTTCCATTGGTTGTGAGCCACTACCGATTTGTGCTTGGCTAGCTTCAATTTGAATCTCAAATTGTGAATTTAAGCGAGATTCTAACCGCTCTTTGAGACGCATAGCATTTATTTTGAGTTGTTTTAATGGTTGCGTGAGTAAGTACAAAGTTGGTAATTTTTCAGTTAATTTTTCAGGATTTAAATACAAACGTAATGTGGCTTCTAAGCCAGCTAAAATGACTTTATCGCAACGTAATACACGCTTGAGAGGATGGGCTTGTAATTGTTCGATCCATTCTTTTTTACCCACAATAATGCCTGCTTGCACGCCACCAAGCAATTTATCGCCAGAGAAAGAGACTAAATTCACACCTTGTGCGATTTTTTCTTGCACAGTTGATTCTTTTGGTAAGCCATATTGGCTTAAATCTATCAATGCGCCGCTGCCTAAATCAGTTACTACGGGTACATTCATTTCTCGGCCTAGTTCCGCAAGCTCTTCTTCTGAAACTGAAGAGGTAAAACCACAAATTTGATAATTGCTGCTATGCACTTTCATTAAAAAAGCCGTATTTTCAGTGATAGCATTACGATAATCTTTCAGGTGAGTACGATTAGTGGTGCCCACTTCTACTAAATGACATCCAGCTTGTTCCATAATATCTGGAATACGAAATGCACCGCCGATTTCAATTAATTCGCCACGAGAAATAATTACTTCTTTACCTTGAGCAAAGGTCGCTAACATTAATAATACTGCGGCGGCGTTGTTATTCACAATACAGGCAGCTTCAGCACCTGTGAGTTTGCATAATAATTCACTGATGTAATTATCGCGATGACTACGCTTACCTTCATCTAAATCATATTCAAGCGAAACATTTTTTTGCATCGCAGAGAGTGCTGCCTGTTGTGCTGCTTCAGACCAAAGTGCTCGCCCAAGATTTGTGTGTAACACCGTACCAGTTAGATTATGCATCGCTTTGATTTGTACTTGGTTTTGTTTTTGTAGGCGAGAATGAATTTCTACAAAAGTGCGGTCAAAATTAGAAAAATATTCAGGAAGTTGATTATTTTTTTGAATAAATTGACGAGCTTGCGTTAATAATTCTCGACACGTTGCCACGACTGCAGTGTGACCAAATTCGGTAATGAGTTGTGAGCCTTGAGATGTTTTGAGAATTTTATCAACGGAAGGTAGTTGTTGAAAAAGTGCGGTCATTTTTGAATCCGTTTAAAATAACGTTGAACTGCTGATTAATTTACGCTAAAGTAACTGCAATTTCAACCACGGAGGGGCGTCATCTCCGGTGAGGTGGCAGGATTTCAAATCCTGTTGAGGACGCCAGCGTTCTTGGGTGGGTTCAACTCCCATTCCCCTCCGCCAATCCATATAAACCTTTGAATTTATCGCTAGGATATAATATTTACCCCACCATTTTCTTTAACTGATACAAATACGCCAAGGCTTGTTTAGGGCTTAAATCATCGGGATCCAGCTTTTCAATAGCCTCTCTTAGTGCATCCGTTTCTTGTTCAAAGAATAATTCGCCCTGATTGTGATTGGCTTCACGCAACGCTTGAATTTGCTGTTCGGCTGAATAGCTTGAGTTTTTTTCTAATTGTGTCAATTTCTGCTTTGCTAGTTTAATGACGGATTGTGGCACGCCTGCCAAAGCCGCGACTGCCAAACCATAACTTTTACTTGCTGCACCATCTTGTACGGCGTGCATAAAGGCGATGGTGTTGTTATGCTCAAGAGCATCTAAATGAATATTGGCAATGCCTTCTAGCTGTTCTGGCAATGCGGTTAATTCAAAATAATGGGTGGCAAATAATGTAAGCGAGCGGATTTTTTTGGCTAACCATTCCGCACAAGCCCAAGCTAAGGATAAGCCATCATAAGTAGACGTACCACGACCGATTTCATCAATAAGCACGAGACTTTGCGCAGTAGCTTGATGAAGAATATTTGCCATTTCCGTCATTTCCACCATAAAGGTTGAACGCCCTGAGGCTAAATCATCAGACGCACCAATTCGAGTGAAAATACGATCAATCGGCCCAATTCGTGCGCTGTCTGCTGGCACAAAACTGCCGATATACGCCAGCAATGTAATTAATGCGGTTTGGCGCATATAAGTACTTTTACCGCCCATATTTGGCCCAGTGATAACTAATAAATGACGGTTGTGATTGAGCTCCACTGGGTTGGCGATGAAAGGATCTTTCAATACTTGTTCCACAACAGGATGGCGGCCATTTTCAATTTTCACGCTCACTTCATCACAGAATGTTGGCATCACGTAATTGAGGGTGTCTGCGCGCTCGGCAAGATTGACCAATACATCCAATTCAGAAAGTACGAGGCTAGCCAGTTGTAACGTGCCTAAGTGCGGTAATAATAAATCAAATAATTCATCGTAAAGTTGCTTTTCTAATGCTAACGCTGCGCCTTTTGATTTCAGCACTTTGTCTTCATATTCTTTGAGTTCGGGAATAATATAACGCTCTGCATTTTTCAAGGTTTGACGGCGAACATAATGAATAGGTGCTTTATGTGCTTGGCCTTGGCTAATTTGAATGTAATAACCATGCACTGCATTAAAACCGATTTTTAGCGTATCAATGCCTGTGCTTTCACGCTCACGTTTTTCTAGGTTTTCCAAATATTGAGTTGCACCATCAGAGAGCATACGCCATTCGTCTAACTCTGCATTGTATCCTTCAGCAATCACGCCACCATCGCGAATTAAAAGCGGAGGCGTTTCAATCAATGCACGTTGCAATAAATCGCACTGCTCGCTGAAATCAGCAATTTGGCTGAAAAGTGCGGTTAAAAATGGCGGTGTTTTTTGTTGCACAATCGCGCGTAATGCTGGAATTTGTTCTAACGCCGTGCGTAAGCGAGTGAGATCGCGAGGACGTGCTGAACGTAGCGCAACACGTGCCAAAATACGCTCCATATCACCGACTAATTGCAAATAAGGCTGAAGTTCATCGACTAAATCAAAATTCAGAATTTCCGCAATCGATTGTTGGCGTTGTTTTAATTTTTCCACATCACGAACAGGCTGATGAATCCAACGTTTCAATAAGCGACTGCCCATTGGCGTAACGCATTTATCCAATACAGACGATAGCGTATTTTCTGTGCCGCCCGCAAGATTTTGTGTTAATTCAAGATTTCTGCGAGTGGCGGCATCTAATTGAATGCAGTCTTGATTTTGAATCAAACTAATGCTTTGAATATGGGGTAATGCGGTACGTTGGGTTTCTTTTGCATATTGCAATAAACAACCAGCCGCACTTAAGCCTAGAGGGGATTTTTCCACACCAAAGGCGCGTAAATCTTTTGTGCCAAATTGGCGATTTAATAACGTAATGGCTGTGCTAAGTTCAAATTCCCAAATCGGGCGACGGCGTAATCCCTTACAATGTTCAATCGCAGCTATTTCATTAAATTCTTCACAATAAAGCAATTCCACAGGTGCAATACGTTGCAATTCCGCACGCAAAGTTTCTTTGTCCGCAGGTTCACAAAGCTGAAAACGGCCAGAGGTCATATCTAAAGTGGCTAATCCAAATTTTTCTTTCTCTTGATATACCGCAGCAATCAGATTGTCTTGGCGTTCAGGCAAAAGCGCTTCATCGCTTACTGTCCCAGGTGTAACAATTCGCACAATTTGACGTTCCACTGGTCCTTTACTCGTCGTTGGATCGCCAATCTGTTCGCAAATCGCCACAGATTCGCCTAACTGCACTAATTTTGCTAAATAACCTTCCACCGCATGATAAGGCATTCCTGCCATCGGAATGGGCTGTCCTGCAGATTGACCTCGTTTCGTCAAAGAAATATCCAACAATGCCGCCGCTTTTTTCGCATCGTCATAAAACAACTCGTAAAAATCCCCCATGCGATAAAACAACAAAATATCTGGATTCTCCGCTTTGAGTTTTAGATATTGCTGCATCATTGGCGTGTGCTGTTGGAAATTTTCTTCGGAAATCATCTAATTACCTGCTTTGAAACTGAATAAAGATAGGTTTTGTGGCGGCTATTTTAGGTGCCGAAAGGGGAAAAAGCTAGATAAAAAAAGTGCGGTAAAAATTTATTGAGATTTTTTACCGCACTTTTTACAGGAAGATTAATGTCTTGGTAGGTAACGTACTGGATCCACTGATTTACCTTTATAGCGAATTTCAAAGTGGAGTTTCACGGTATTTGTACCAGAACTTCCCATTTTGGCGATGTCTTGACCTGCTTTGACTTCTTGTTGATCGGCGACAAGAATTTTGTCGTTATGCGCATAGGCACTTAAAAAATCATCATTATGTTTGATGATAATTAAATTACCGTAACCACGTAAAGCATTGCCCGCATACACTATTCGCCCTGCTGCAGCCGCTTTTACAGCTTGTCCTCGTGAACCACTAATATCAATTCCTTTGTTACCGCCATCTGTGCTTGAGAAACCTTGGATGATATTACCTGAAGTCGGCCATTGCCACACAACATTTGAGGCGATTGGCGCAACGACATTGGAATTAATTGGTGTGCTATTCGCATTATTTACAGATGACGTAACCTGTGTTGATGAAGTTGCCACAGGTACACTAGGCGATGTGCCAGCCTCTGATTTAATGGGGCCAATAATAGTACCGTCAGATCCTATTTGAGTACCGTTTGCACCCGGAGTATAAGTGACTGCTGGTTTAACTGGCGTTGCTGTTGATGTTGTGACTGCAGGTTGTTTTACAGAAACCGTTGTAGTAACCGTTTTTGTGCTACAATTAGAAATCTTTAAAACCTGCCCTAAACTTAAATTATAAGGTTCGGATAGGTTATTCAACGCCGCCAATTCTTTTACATCAATCCCCGCCAAGTAAGCGATTAAGAACATTGTATCGCCTTTGTTTACTTTATAGGTATTGCCTTTGTAAGAGCCTTTTGAGATTTTGCTGTAATCTGGCACATTGGTATTTGGATTACGTGGGATATTAATATGCTGTCCATCTACACAATCAGCGACTGTTTTGGTAACTGTTTTTGTTTGTACTGTCGGTGCACTAACTACGGTTTTCGGAGAGGGTTGAAATGCAGGTTGTGCAGGTGCTGTTGGCATTGTTGGTTGTTGATTAATCGGTTGAAAATTTGGTTGTGGCGTGACCATATTTCCCGTTGTAGGTAATGAATTTTTTTGAATTTCAGGTTGCCAAGCACCACCTACATTACTGCCATTTACAGATTGTATTACACTAGGGGAAAAATTTCCATCTGCATCAGAAATAGGTGCAGGAGAATTAGAGGTACAAGCCGATAATACAACAAGACTCAAAGGGAGTAAGAGAAATGATTTTTTCATAGTTATTCCTTATTGTTCCGTTATTATTTCATTTGTGTTGGTATCGTATTTTTTTGAATTTCTGGCATAAAACTACCGCCAGCAACGGCACCAGTGCCTTCTACTGGTTGCATAATGCCATTTGGTAATGCGTCAGGATCTTTAACTGATTCAGATGCACATCCAACCAAAAGAAATCCAGCTACTAAAACAAGACTTAATTTGTTCATTTTCTATCCTAATTTTTCAGTATAAAATAAGCGATTACAGCCAGTACAACCACTGACCAGCCAATAATCTCAATAGATTTTCGCAATTTTGCTGCGAATTTTTCACCGCCCCATGCAGCTAATTTTGCTACTAGCAAGAAACGCGCTAAACGTGAAACAAATGCGGTGATAACAAAAGGGAAAAATGCCATTTGCATCACGCCAGAGCAGAGCGTAAACACCTTGTAAGGAATTGGGCTAAAACCCGCCACAAACACAACTAATACGCCCCATTGCTCAAACCAACTGACGGCTTTTGCCCAATGCGCAGCATATCCCCATTGTTGCACAATGTTTTCCACCCAGTCCGTTGCATAAAAACCAATAGCATAACCGATAATTCCGCCGATTACAGACGCAATTGCCGTATAAAATGCAAATTTCACCGCACTTTTTGGTTTTGACATAGACATTGGGATCAACATCACATCGGGCGGAATAGGAAAAAATATCGCCTCGATAAAACTTACAAAAGAGAGCCAAAAAACAGCAAAACGATGTTTTGACCATTCCATCGTTTTATCGTACATCGTGCCGAAAATTTTCATATTTTTCTCTATTTGGTAAATTCCTGCTCTAACCAATTTTGCAAAGAAAGCAATGAATGATATGCGGTAAGATCCGCTTGAATTGGTGTGATAGACACATAACCATTCTTCACGGCATAAAAATCTGTTCCTTCGCTTTCATCTTCGGGTAATGCTGAAGGGCCAATCCAATAAATGGTTTCATCACGAGGATCTCTTTGCTTAATCACTTCTGCTGAAGATGCGCGGTAACCCAAGCGACAAACCTTGTAGCCTTTTAATTCTTCAAAAGGCAAATCAGGCACATTGATATTAATAATTTCACGAGGGTTTAATAATTGATGATGTAATTTAGGAATGAGATCACATACCACTCGTGCTGCTGTTTCATAATGCTGACGACCATCTAACGAAACTGCAATAGCGGGCAAACCTAAATGACGACCTTCAAGGGCTGCAGCTAATGTGCCTGAATAAATCGTATCATCGCCCATATTACAACCTGCATTAATACCTGATACCACTAAATCCACTTGACCAGATAAAAATCCATTTAACGCTAAATGTACGCAATCTGCAGGTGTGCCATTTACACAATAATCGCCATTATCTAAATGGCGTGGGCGTAATGGCTCAACCAATGTGAGCGAGCTTGATGCTGCACTTCGATTACGATCGGGTGCAACAATAATGACTTCTGCAATTTTTCTTAATTCCGTTGCTAAAACCTGAATGCCTTCCGTGTGAAAACCATCATCATTACTAACTAAAATTCGCATTATATTTCCTTATTCTTCTGTATAATTTACTAACTCACGAACTAATGCCGTGGCATAACTGCCTGCTGGCAAATAAAATTTTAAACGCAAGCCTTCTGGCTCAAATGCCCAAGAAAACCCTTTTGCTTTCATTAACAATGGGCGACGCGCAGCCTTCATTCTTTCTTGTTTCATTAAAGAATCGAAAACTGAATGTTGATTTACGATTTCATTTTCAATCTCACTCGCCACCAAAATATCTTCGCCAATTAAAGGGGCAGTAAGCAAAATATCTTGATTTTCTAACCGCACTTGCAAGGCAGTTAAGTCTTCTTTTTCATCCGCTTTGAACCAACTATGCGAACCTGCTAATTGCACAATATCATTTGGCAAAACTTGATCTGTTGCGCTCTTTGCAATACGCGCAGCCACAACTAAATTAAAAATTTCACTGCGTGCGGCGGAAAAATAAAAACTGCGTTTTTTGCGATCTTTTACCTTGATTTCCCCTTGCGCCCAACGCAATGCTTGCGTGAGGTTATGGCCATCCCGACCAAAACGTTGTTCCGTAAAATAATTGGGGAAACCAAAATTTGCCACAAAATTTAACCGCACTTTAAGCTCATCAGATTCTTCTGCACCGCGTAATAAAATATCGAAATAATTTCCCTCAAGGCTACCCGTGCGAATTTTTCGGTTATGTCGAGTAACCGTTAAAATCTCTACGCCATCTAATTCAAATTGACTGAAATCGGGCGTTTCCATTCCTGGCATTTGCAAGCAAAACCATTGTTCTGTCACCGCTCGACGATCTTTCAACCCTGCATATCCCATATTGCGTTCAGAAACACCAGCAAATTTAGCTAATTTTTCGCCAACAAATAAGGTGTTGCAATCTGTTTTGCGTACATATAACGCAACAAACTCTCCATCGCCCGACATTTCATAGCCTAAATGCTCTTTTACAATAAAATCCGCACATTCAGCCTTTAAAAGTACGGTGGTTTTTGGCGGAGTTTTTAATGCCAAATAAGGGAGTTGTTCGAGCATAGTTAAGGGCTCTTTTTTATCGAAAATAATTGTGCGAAATTCTATGCGACTTTTCGTGATTTATCCACTAAAATAACCGCACTTTTGTTCTTGTTGAAGGATTTTATTATGTCAAAATTGGCTGAATTACAAGCAGAAACCCGTGAAATTATCGAAGATTTACTTAATGATGGCAGTGATCCAAATGCGCTTTATATTATTGAACATCACATTGCACACCACGATTTTGATTTGTTAGAAAAAATTGCGGTTGATGCGTTTAAAGCGGGCTATGAAGTTTCCGAAGCGGAAGAATTTAAAGATGATGACGGTAAACCAATTTTCTGTTTTGACATCATCAGTGAAGTAGAATTAAAAGCTGAAATTATCGATGCACAACAAAAAGAAATCCTTCCGTTATTAGAAAAACATAATGGTATTTACGACGGTTGGGGAACTTATTTTGAAGACCCAAATGCCGATGACGATGAATACGGTGACGATGGGGAATTTTTTGATGATGAAGATGAAGTTCATGTACATTAATCATTCTTTTTAACCGCACTTGATAAGTGCGGTTATTTTTTAGGTATGAAAAAACAAACTACTCATCGTTGTTTCTGTGCATTTTTTATAATATTAACAATTTCATCTTTCTCGAATTGGGTTTTGAACACAATTTTCGTATCCGATGCAACGAGATTAAACAATTTTTCTGCGTGTTTAATTTTTTGCTGCTCTTCCGAACGTAAAGATTGATTGTCTGGTACATTCTTACTTTCTACAATCAAATTAAGCCGATCGCCCGAGCTTGTTTTTATAATATAAGCAAAATCGGGCGAGTATGTGCCGCCGCCTGCCACTGGGATTTTGATGGAATTTTTGGGAATTTTGGTAAACACAATCACTTCTTTTACTTGATTTTTCGTAATGTTTGCGTGTTCCAATTCACTATCAAAAAACACACTTTCAAACAAAAATTCAGCCAATGGGCTACCCGAATCAAACTGTGTACCTAAATCCGAAGCATTCACTTCTGTCAACGCATTACCTTGATTATCCGTAAATTTTGTTGGGTGAACACTGCCACCCACACGGCTAAATCCTACTTCAAACGCATTAAAGGAATTGAACAATAACCAGCGGTCAAACCCTGCTTTTATCGTGTGAATCGTGCGTTCATTCAGGAATTTTGAAATCTCCAACACATCACGAAGCGCAAAAAATGCCTTGTGCAAAGTCTGCATTTGAATCAAAGCCGTTTGAGATAATTTCAATAAAAACTCACGATAATTCAGCGTATTAATCGGTTCAAAAACTTCATCGTTCAGGCTTCTTGTTTCAGTGGCAGACAATAAACCATTATCCACACGAATTTTATTTTGTACGGTGCGTATGCCAGTTGCCGTAAATTTATCCGCATTTTCTTTCAGATAACGGATAAACAAACTCAAAAATTCATCTTCATCTTTTATTTTGTATTGCAACAAGGCTTTTTGGTTAATCGTTTCCCATAAGGCTTTTAATTCATCATATTTAGCAATACGCATTTTGACTTTTTCAACTTTTTCGCCTGAACCTTTGATTTTTCCATTTTTCAGGCTGCCTGAACTTTCAAAGGCTTTCGGGAATAATTTTTTCGTTTCAGCAAAGCCGTTTTCTAAAAAGACATCATCGTCATCGGTTAAATCTGCTAATTGATTGCGAATTTGTTTCTTACTGACATCAGGATAAGCCGTCTGAATTTTCTTAATTAATTCATCAGTTAAAGCCGTAAAAACAATCGGTTTTACCACCGCACTATTCACTTCATTAATTAATTTTTCAACGAAATTCGTTTCGCTATTATCCACAAAATAATTCAAGAAAAAGGCGTGATCTTTTACTCTTGCCATATATTCATTTACAGGTAAACGTAAGCCACGACCGACTTCCTGCAATTTGCTCGTTTCAGAGCCACTAGAACGCAATTTGCAAATTTGAAATACATTAGGATTGTCCCAACCCTCACGCAACGTCCATTTAGAAAATACAAAACGGCGTGGATTAGCAAGCGATAACAAGGTTTCTTTATCGTGCAAAATTTCATTTACTTCTTGCTCAATTTTGTCATCTTTATCGCTGTTATCCTGCGAAAAATAACCGCCGTGAGTTTTGGCAATATCGTTTAATGCCGTTTGCCAATATTGGCGTAGAAATTCATCATTTTCTGTTTGCAAACGATGTTCTAATTCCGCTTTTACCATTTGCTCAAAAACGGTTTTTAGGCTGCCTGAAAGTTGATTTTTCTCATCACGATAGCCTGCAATGTCATCAATGAAAAACAAAGTCAGTGGTTTAATCCGTCCGCCATTTCTCGTAAGCAATTCTTTTTCCAAGACAAAATGCTTTCTAATTGCATCTCGCATCATTTTATCCCGCACAGTGTCGCTGTATGAATACGGATTGATGGTATCGCCTTTTTTTAACTCAATACCATTGCTCAACACCAGCACGCTTTTATTCATTTCAGAGACAAATAAATCTCTAATGGCTTGATGAATACGGTTTAAATTTTCGCCTTTACTTAACTTAAATGCTTGTTTATCTAAAATAAACGTCGCTTCTTTGCCATCTAAATCAATCAGTTTAATCCGCTCGCCATTGTCGCCGCCAATTTGTTCAGTAAATGCACGAATGCCTTTTACTAAATCATCATTAAATGCATCAATCGCACTTAATCGATAAAGCAAATTTTCAAATTGATTGTTAAAGGTTGCACCATAACGCAAAATAAATTGGGCATTAAATTTCTGTATGTTTTCCCACGTTTTTTTACTTGTAGGAAACTTATGCGGTTCATCAATAATCACAAAGGGATTAGTTGAAGCCAAGGCCTCAAAGGGCACAGAAAACTTATCTTTAATCAAACGGCTGCCGTCATTGCCCTTATCTTTTCCCGCCATTGTGTCGGAATTAATCATACCTGCGTTAATCAATAAGACGTGGATTTTCTGCTTATCTTCTGCTTGCACAAAACGCACAATTTCAGAGGGCATAAAGGCTTTTTTTGCTTTGTTTTTTTGGCTTTCTACTACATACAATTCAATTTCTGTTTCGCCATATTGCCCTGCAAAATCCTTGCGAAAATGTTCTGCAAGCGACGTGCTTTGCAAAAAGTTTTTCGTTCCTGCTTTAATGGAAAGAGTGGGCACAACCACAATAAATTTAAACACGCCCAGCTCACGATTGAGCTCAAACATAGTTTTGGTGTAGGTATAAGTTTTGCCTGTCCCCGTTTCCATTGAAATATCAAGCACATTGCTATGGGATAACGCTATATCGGCCACGTTATTGGCTTGTTGGATTTTTTGCAAATTATCCGTTTTCAGACTGCCTGCAAATTCAATCAAAGGGTTTTCATCATTTTGTACTTTTGTATTTAAATGCACAAGGTCAAACACTGCCAAAACGGATTCAATCGCTCGTTCTTGATGGGGCAAATTTTTTTCGTAAGTAAAGCCAGCCATTTTAATACCTCGCCAATACGCTTAAATTGTTCAAGCCTTTTTTATTGGCATAGGTTTTTACCGCTTGTGCCAATTCTTTTTGCATCGCGCTATCTATATTTTCGCCAAATAACACAATGCGTTCAGGCACAAAATCCTTATCGTGATCCAAGCGTTCAATCAAGGCTTTTACGCTTTCTGATGTAAAACCGCTTGCCAATAAATATAAATGTTGACGGCAGCAATAAGCGGTATAACCTGCTAAATCAAAGGTTTCAACTTTTTCAGTCAGTCTGCAACCATCAAACACCCGCCAAGTGGTTAAAAGCTGGTGAAGTTGTTCATTGTTTAAATCAATTTTGGGCAAGAAATCAATTTGTGGGTCAAAATCAGTATTCAATGCCGTCTGAAAGTGCGGTTCGGTTTTGAAAATTTTAAAACCTAAATCTGCGGTTGTTTCTTTAAAATCTTGACGAATTTTAACCGCACTTTTTTCAATTCTAGCTTTTGTGATGTCAAAAATGGTTTTATAGCCTGTATTGTATGCAGCTTTATGTTCTTTCTTTTTAGGATTTAAAATATCGTCAATTTGTACGCAAATAAATTGTCTTTTTTTATTTTGCTGTTCCACATTTAACTTCATAATCGCATGAGCAGTAGTACCGCTACCAGCAAAAAAATCTAGAATTAAATCATTATTTCCTGTACTTATATCTGATAAGAATTTTATAAATTCAGAATATTTAGGATATTTAAAAATATTTTTTTGTTTAAATAATTCAGATAACTCCGCAGTACCTAAAGAGTTTCCATATCCATCAAATAAAATTTGTCTCGGACGCTTTCCTTCCTCTGGAAGTCTCTGTTTAAAATGAATATTCCATCCATTTTTTGTTTCTACAAATTTAGCTTCTCCACTTTCTAAGTCTGTTTTTAATCTATCTTTTGAACGTCTCCATCTATCACTCCTAGTTGAGCTATCTGGGAAAATAACAGAGTAATATAAACTATCGTCATCTTCGTCATCATCAGAAGCTAAACCTGCACGGCTATATGTATCCCAAAAGAATTTACCTAATTCATCTTGTTCTGAATATCGTTTTAAATCTTTTTCAGTGTGTGGAGTGTAAAAAGTAGCCACTTCATTTTTACACTTGGCATACGCCAATAAATAATCTGCTTCGGTTGCAAATTGTTTATTATCTGAACCTCCCCCAATTTTGGCACGCCTAACAACATTAGATATAAAATTCTCTTCCCCAAACACTTCATCACACAACAATTTCAACTGTGCCTGTTCATTATCATCGATACTGATAAAAATCACGCCGTCATCGCGCAACAATTCACGCGCAATATACAAACGCGGATACATAAACGTCAGCCACGCACTGTGTGAATTGGATTTTTTAGCAGTAAATTCAAGCACACGCTCCGCTTCTTCTAAATCCATACCCAATTCAACCAACTGCTGCGGCGTAAATTTTCGATCATCTTGATAAACAAAACCGTCTGAAGCTGTGTTGTACGGCGGATCAATGTAAATCATCTTGATCTGATTTTTATAAGCGTGTTTTAGGTGTTTTAACACTTCCAAGTTATCGCCTTGAATTAAGATATTTTCGCTATTTTGATTTTCTGGTTTTTGATTGTGTTCAATATCTTCCGCTAAAAGCGTTTCAGGCTGCCTGTCTTTTAAAATTTTGGCATAGGATTTGCCCAGCCAATTGAGGCTGTAGCTTTCTTTTTCTGTTTTAATGCCGTTTGATTGCAACGCTTTCGCCATTTTTTCAGGCAAAAATGCGCCTTGTTTGTCAAAACAATTTGGGAAATGACGTTTTAATATGCTTAGCTGTTCGTTTTCAGCTTGGGTGTTTGATGAAAACAAGGTTTCTTTGGTGATTTCGGTCATAATTTTTCTGCTTGCTTGTTAATATAATTATTTGATTTTGCCGTATAACAGGCCAGCTTTGCAAGAGTTAGCCTTGATAACACAGCCTAAATTTAAAAACAAAGCCACATTAATTTAAAATTTGTTAAAGTTAAATAATGAAAGGCTATTAAATTTTAGCATTGCGCGTGGAATAATTTTCGTTACAATGATACGGCTTTTTTAACGGATTTTTTATAAGGAAAACACAATGAAAGTAGAAAAAAATGTAGTGGTGAGCATTTCTTACCAAGTTCGCACACAAGATGGCGTATTGGTCGATGAAGCTCCAGCAAGTCAACCACTAGAATATTTACAAGGTCACAATAATTTAGTAGTCGGTCTTGAAAAAGCACTTGAAGGTAAAGAAGTTGGCGACAAATTTGAAGTACGTGTACAACCTGAAGAAGGTTATGGTGCGTACAGCGAAAATATGGTTCAACGTGTACCAAAAGATGTATTCCAAGGTGTTGATGAACTTGAAGTCGGTATGCGTTTCTTAGCGGATACTGACATTGGCCCAGTTCCAGTGGTGATTACTGAAATCGATGGCGATGAAGTTGTAGTTGATGGAAATCACATGTTAGCCGGTCAAGAATTACATTTCACGGTTGAAGTTGTTGCAGCGCGTGAAGCAACGTTAGAAGAAATTGCTCACGGCCACGTTCACGGTGCGCACAGCCACGATGATGACGAAGAAGGTCACGGTTGTGGCTGTGGTGGTCATCATCACGAACATAACCACGAACATAATCACGGCAACTGTGGTTGCGGCGGTCACTAATTAAAACAGCTCAAAAATTTACCGCACTTTGGCAATGAAGTGCGGTATTTTTTATGAAAAAACCGACAAAATGCACTGAAAATATTGGATCCTAACCAACTTCTCGGTAGACTATAGTGCAATTTACTCAAAAAATTTTAGCCCTCAAAATGAAAAAAATATCGCTAAAACTCACCGCACTTTTTTTAGCATTAAGTTGCTTTCCTGCATTTGCTAAACAAACCGTTGATATTGAAGTTCAAGGCATTCGTGGTTTCCGTGCTGTGCGTAATACAGATCTCAATGTTAATTTGATTAATAAAGAAGAAATGGATGGCTCCGAACGCTATCAACATTTGGTAACCAAAGCCGTGGATCGTGGTTTGTGTGTGTTTGGTTATTATGAATCTTCCGTGCGTTTTGAACGAAAACAGCGTCAAGGCAAACGCGATTTATTGATTGCTCATGTTACACCAGGCGAGCCAACAAAAATTGCGGGGACTGATGTGCAAATTGAAGGGGAAGCCGCACAAGATGAAAATTTTAATGCATTGCGTAAAAACTTACCGAAAGATGGCGTTTTGGTTGAGCACCAAACTTACGATGATTACAAAACAGCGATTTCACGTTTAGCATTAAATCGTGGGTATTTTGATGGGAACTTTAAAATTTCACGTTTAGAAATCAGCCCTGAAACCCATCAAGCATGGTGGCGAATGTTATTTGATAGTGGTGTCCGTTATCATTATGGCAATATTACTTTTAGCCATTCACAAATTCGGGATGATTACTTAAATAATATTCTTAACATCAAATCTGGTGATCCGTATTTAATGAATAATTTGTCGGATTTAACCAGCGATTTTTCATCTTCAAATTGGTTTAGTTCAGTATTAGTTCAGCCTAATGTTAATCATAAAAGCAAAACTGTGGATGTGGAGATTATTCTTTATCCACGTAAAAAAAATGCGATGGAACTGGGTGTTGGCTTTGCCACTGATGGCGGCGTTCACGGACAAATAGGCTGGACAAAACCTTGGATTAATAGCCGTGGACATAGTTTGCGTTCAAATCTTTATCTCTCTGCACCAAAACAAACTCTAGAGGCAACTTATCGAATGCCACTGCTTAAAAATCCATTAAATTATTACTATGATTTTGCCGTCGGTTGGGAAGGGGAAAAAGAGAACGATACCAATACGAGAGTGCTTACGTTGTCAGCGTTACGTTATTGGAATAATGCGCATGGTTGGCAATATTTTGGCGGACTTCGTACGCGATACGACAGTTTTACACAAGCGGATATCACTGATAAAACCTTACTTCTTTATCCAACTGTTGGATTTACTCGTACTCGATTACGTGGTGGTTCCTTTGCCACTTGGGGCGATGTGCAAAAAATTACTTTTGATTTAAGCAAACGAATTTGGCTATCAGAATCTTCTTTTATAAAAGTGCAAGCATCTAGTGCGTGGGTTCGTACTTATGCAGAAAATCATCGTGTCGTTGCTCGTGCTGAAATCGGGTATTTACATACAAAAGGTATTGAAAAAATTCCGCCTACACTGCGTTTCTTTGCTGGTGGCGATCGTAGTGTGCGCGGTTACGGCTATAAAAAAATTGCGCCTAAAAATAAAAACGGAAAATTAGTTGGTGGTTCGCGATTGCTTACCGCTTCTTTAGAATATCAATATCAAGTCTATCCAAATTGGTGGGCGGCAACTTTTGCAGATAGTGGATTAGCTGCCAATAATTACACGGCAAAAGAATTGCGTTATGGCGCAGGCGTTGGTGTGCGTTGGGCATCGCCAGTTGGTGCGATTAAATTTGATATTGCCACACCCATTCGCGATAAAGATAACAGCAAAAATATTCAATTTTACATTGGACTTGGTACAGAAATTTAAGGTGAATTTATGACAGAACAAATACAACCATCAGAAACTTCACCAAAATCACCTGAGAAACCTAATAAAAAACATTGGGTACGCAAGGCTATTTGTATCGGAAGTGCGGTCATTTTTATACCTGTTTTAGGTGTTGCCGGGGCGCTTTCTTTCGATGCAGGACAAAAAAGTTTAATTCAACTTGCCGATAAAATACTTGATAGTTTTTCCGTTGAGCAAATTGAAGGCGGATTACAAAATGGCTTGGTGTTAAATAATGTTCAATACCAAACTGCTGGGATTGAGACACATATTGCACAAGCACGTTTACAGATTGATTTCGCTTGTTTGTTTTCACGTGAAGTTTGTTTACGAGACTTCACTCTAAATAAACCGACGATTGCGATTAATACTGCATTATTGCCTCCATCGGCACCTGATAATTCAAAGTCTGGCTCAATGAAGCGTATTTCCTTGCCAATTAGTATCAATGCAGAAAATTTGGTGGTGCAAGATTTATCTGTAAACATTGATCAGACTAGTATTACGCTTGGAAATTTTAAAAGTGCGGTAAGTTTAAATAATGAAAAAGGCTTAACTATTGCGCCGACTGAAATTAACGATATTTCAGTGATTGCAAAAAAATTGTCTGAAGTTAAATCAGAGCTGAAAGCCGAACAGCCGAATAAGCCTGTAGATTGGGCTACGATTGAGCAATCTTTAACGCCTGCTTTTTTAGGTAATGTATCAGAAATCATTCTTCCTTTTGATTTACATATTCCTGAAATTTCAGGCAAAAACTGGCAGTATCAAGCAGTGAATGAAAAAGGCGAAACGCTTCAATCTGTTGAAATGTCTAGTTTAATTGCACAGGCGGATACCGTCGATAACCAACTGCAATTACAAAAATTAGCGGTAGAAAGCTCGTTGGGTAATCTTTCTTCACAAGGTAAATTACAACTTGATGGCGATATGCCTCTCGATTTAACTTTAAAATCCCATTTGGAGCCATTGAAATCCGCAGGAAAAGAAATTCTGCCCGCGAGTGATGTGGATCTTGCACTTTCGGGATCATTGAAAAAATCCACCGCACTTTCTTTGAAAACAAAAGGCGTGTTAGATGCTGAACTGAATGGCAACGTGCAATTAGCACAAGACAAAATGCCCTTAAACCTCACATTAAATGTGGCAAAAGGACAATACACTTTTATAAACACAATGACGCCACTCAAAATTAATGATGTGACGCTTAAACTCACAGGGGATTTACTGAATTATCACGCCGAATTTAAGGGCGATGTAGCAGGAATGAATTATATTCCCGCATCTCAAGTGGAACTTAATGCCGACGGTAAACTTTATGAAGTCACCGTAAATAAATTGGGGATAGCTTCATTAGACGGTAAAAGTGAATTTGTGGGTAATGCGAATTGGAAAAATGGTGCAAACTGGGATATTCAAGCCGATTTAGAAAAAATGAATATTGGTTTTTTTGTTCCTGTAATGCCTGCAACACTATCTGGTAAATTGCATTCACGTGGTTTTGCAGGCTCTCAAGGATGGCAAGTGGAAGTGCCAGTAGCCGATTTAAACGGAATGCTTTCTGCAAAACCTATCAGTTTAAAAGGTTCTGCAACACTTAATCAAAAGGTACTTCTAACAGTACCTGATTTGCAGGTTAGATATGGCGAAAATTATCTTAAAGCCAGTGGCGTATTAGATGATCATTCTGATTTTGCGCTAGATATAAATGCACCAAATTTACGTGGATTATGGTCAGATTTAAAAGGGCGAGTAAAAGGTCGAGTAGCGATTTCTGGTCAAATTACGACACCTAATCTTGATCTTGATTTAACTTCATCTAATTTACATTTACAGGGTTTTCAGTTAGCCAAAGCAAGTATAAAAGGTCATATAAACAATGCCTCACTCTCGAGTGGAAAATTGAATATTAAAGCAGAACAACTTCATTATGGCGAAAATATTAAACTCCATTTACTTGATCTTGATTTATCAGGCGATGAACAAAATCACAAACTAATCCTAAAATCTCAAGGCGAGCCTGTTGCTGCAAATTTACAAATTAACGGACATTTTGACCGCACTTTGGAACAGTGGAAAGGCACAATTTCCCAAGCAAAATTCGAAACCCCGATTGGCGATGTAAAATCCAACCAAGCGATTGCGGTGTCCTACGATAACAAACAAACAGAAGCCAATATTGCCTCACATTGCTGGCAAAACACCGATGTAGAATTATGTTTCCCACAAGCATTCAATGCAGGCAAGCAAGGCAATATTCCTTTCCAATTTAAACGTGTTAATTTGGATTTAGTGAATAAACTTATCGAACAAGACAGCCTCAAAGGCAATTTACAAGTGCAAGGAAATGTGGCTTGGTTTACGGATAAACCATTCCAATTTACCGCCAACGTAGATGGCAATCATTTAGCCTTCTCTCAAAAATTGGATTACCGTACATTTAAATTGGATATTCCAAAATTAACACTTAACGCCAACATTCAAAATAATAATTTGGTTTTAAAAACAGACATCAATGTGCATAACCAAGGCAGGATTGTAAGCGATATTCATTTAAACGATCTTGCGAAAAATCGCCAACTTGGCGGAACCCTTGCGATAGAACGATTAAACTTGTCGATCGCAAATCAGCTACTTACTAGCGGTGAATCAGTGAATGGTGAGGTAGTATCGAAGTTGAGTTTCGGTGGAAATTTAGAGAAACCATTATTAAATGGTGACTTCAATATTCGTAATATTCGTACCAAATTAAAATCTATGCCAGTCAATATTACTGATGGCGATATTGCTCTACGCTTTAATGATAACCGTTCAACATTGCAAGGGAAAATCAAAACAGTAGATAGTCACTTAAACTTAACTGGACGTGCAAACTGGGCTAATATTGAACATTGGACAACAGAATTAAATGCGCAAGCAAATAATTTCAACGTGGATATTCCTTCTATGGCGAAGCTACGTTTCAGTCCAAATATCACGATAAAAGCGAACCCTAAAGAATTGAATTTAAGCGGAACAGTGGATATTCCTTGGGCGCGTATTAAAATTGACAGTCTGCCAGATACTGCTGAGCCAGTGAGCGAAGATGAAATCATTTTAAATGGCCCTCATAAAAGCAAAGAAGAACTGATTAAACGTGAATTTGCCGCAAAAACGAAATCAGGAATGGAAATTCGCTCTGATTTACGCATCAATATTGGTAAAGACGTTAGCCTTGATGCCTATGGCTTAAAAACCAATCTTGATGGTTTACTTTCTGTAAAACAAGACAAAGGCAATTTAGGTTTATTTGGTCAGATTAATTTAACCAAAGGTCGCTATGCTTCTTTCGGGCAAGATTTACTGATTCGTAAAGGGCTTATTAGCTTTTCTGGGCAAGCGACACAACCTACATTGAATATTGAGGCTATTCGTAATCCTGAAACAATGGAAGACAGCAAAATTACTGCTGGCGTGAGAGTGATTGGCATAGCTGATAGCCCAGAAGTCACTATTTTCAGTGAACCAAGCAAATCACAAGATCAAGCACTTTCTTATTTATTAACAGGTCGTTCGTTAGAAAGCAGCGGAGAAGTGGGTTCAACGGGATCAATTGGCGCAGCATTGATTGGTTTAGGCATTTCAAAGAGCGGTAAATTAGTGGGCAGTATTGGCGAAGTTTTTGGTATTCAAGACTTAAACCTTGGTACATCTGGCGTGGGCGATAAATCTAAGGTTACAGTAAGTGGAAATATTACCAATCGCTTACAAATAAAATATGGCGTAGGTTTATTTGATGGGTTAGCAGAAGTTACATTACGTTATCGCCTAATGCCACAGCTTTATTTTCAATCCGTTTCTAGCACAAACCAAGTGTTTGATTTACTTTATAAATTTGAATTTTAGGAATGTTATGAATGACGCTATTTTAGAACCCAAACATCGTGGCAATGTACGTGAAATTGCCGCAATTGATCTTGGCTCAAACAGCTTTCATATGATTGTTGCACGTATTGTAAACGGCTCAATCCAAGTGCTTTCTCGCTTAAAACAAAAAGTAAAACTCGCAGAAGGCTTAGATGAAAATGCGGTGCTTAATCAAGAGGCCATCACACGTGGCGTGAATTGCTTAGCCTTATTTGCTGAACGTTTACAAGGTTTTCCTGTTGAAAATGTCAATGTGGTTGGCACTTATACGTTACGAAGAGCGGTGAATAATGACGAATTTTTACGTCAAGCAGCCAAGGTTTTCCCCTATCCCATTAATATTATTAGTGGGCAAACGGAAGCTAAAACCATCTACGCTGGCGTATGCCATACTCAGCCAGAAAAAGGCAGAAAGCTTGTTATAGATATTGGTGGTGGCTCGACAGAAATGATTATCGGCGATGATTTCACGCCGCTTATAGCTGAAAGCCGACATATGGGATGCGTGAGTTTTGCGACTCAATTTTTTACCGATGGCATCATTTCCCCAGAAAACTTTCAACGAGCACGTCAAAGTGCGGTCAATAAAATCGAAGATTTAGGCCTTGAATATCGCAAATTAGGTTGGCAATCTGTGCTCGGCTCATCGGGGACGATTAAAACTGTTGCGCAAGTCATTGCGACTAATCTCGATCCAAATGGAACCATTACAGCCGAGCGATTAAATGCTCTAATTGAACAAACACTACAAGCCAAGCATTTTACCGAGCTAAATATTAACGGTTTAAACCAAGACCGCGTGGATGTTTTTGTACCCGGTTTAGCGATTTTAAGTGCAGTGTTTGAGGTTTTTCATATTCAACAAATGCGCTATTCTGACGGTGCATTGCGCGAAGGCGTCATTTATAGCCTAGAAAAAACTTCCAAGTTGCAGATATTCGAGCGCGCACCGCTTGAGGGTTAAGTGAGCAATTCAATATTGACCAAGCTCAAGCTCATCGCGTTGCGGATAGTGCTAATTTACTCAGTGCGCAATATTTATGGGAGAAAAATTTAGGGCAAGCTAAATACTTGCCCTATTTTTATAATTTGACGGTCTGAAATAACGCTTTTATTTCATCCAATGATAATAATCTAAATGAGCCATTTTCTAATCCATTAATAGATAATGAGCCCATACTCACTCTCACTAATCGTAAAGTGGGGAAACCAATATGCGCAGTCATTCTCCGCACTTGGCGGTTGCGCCCTTCACTAATTTTAATTTCTAACCAGCTTGTGGGAATATTTTTCCGTTCTCGGATAGGTGGATTGCGTTCCCATAAATTTGGCTCTGAAATTAACCGCACTTTAGCGGGTTTAGTCACGCCATCTGTAAGTTCTACACCTTTTCTGAGTTGTGCTAAATCGGTTTCTTCAGGGATACCTTCCACTTGCACCCAATAGGTTTTTTCTGTTTTAAATTTGGGATCTGCCAAACGATGTTGTAATTCGCCATTATTGGTTAAAATCAGTAATCCTTCACTGTCTCTATCTAATCGACCTGCCGCATAAACATTTGGAATTGAAATAAAATCTTTCAGGGTAGCGCGCCCTTGTTCGTCGGTAAATTGCGTGAGTACATCAAAGGGTTTATTAAATAACACAACTTTGGTTTCATCCAACGACAGCGTTTGGGGTTTTGATTTTGGTTTAAAAGTGCGGTGAAAATTAACCGCACTTTTTCCTTTAAACGGCAATTTCCCCACTGAAAAATTCTTCTTCATTGAATTAGATTTCTATTTTGAAAGGCTTGCAACACCATAGCAAAACTTCAGGCTGTAGTAATGATGATTACTTGAGTGAACTTGAAAAATTAAAAAGGCTAAGCCAGTAAAAACTGAGCTTAGCCTCTCAATTAAATTTTCAAAATCGATATTTAAATCGATCTTTTTAATGGAAAATTATTTACCATCCCAAGCTTGTACTGCATCTAAACGAGCTTTGATTTGGCCTTGTGTATCTTTTTTGAAATACCCTTCAGCTAAACCGCCTTCCCAGCCACCGTAGTTTGCGTTAGGTAACATGATGAAAGTTTTACCAAATTTGCCTTGGTTTTGATCAACGAATGCACGGCGGTCAGCGTTTAATTTGCCATATACGGTATTACCGAAGTCATCTAAGTTATCACCTACATAAAGTACGATTTCATAGCCTTGTTTTTCAATTTCTGCAAAACGAGCCGCTTTAGCTGATTTGTCTTTTTTCAAATAAAATGCAGATTCTTCCACGCCATTGAAACCTAAGCGTTTCATATCATCGATAGTGCCTGCTTTTTCAGTGCTGTCTTTGCGGTTTGTTACGTAGAACACTTTACCTTTGTGGCTGTTTACATAATTATTAAATTCTACCGCACCCGGAACGGCACGAGATTGACGCGCGTCTACCCAACGAGTCCAATCTTTACCATCGAATGGTTTGTTATTTTGAACTTGCCAGCCAGCATAAGGGCTGTTGTCTAACATAGTTTCATCTAAATCAGCCACAACCGCTTTTTTCTTACCTTTTGCCACTTTTGCGTGATCAAATGCAACTTTTGCCGCATTGTACGCTTGATAAGCTAATGCTCTATATTCGCCAGAATCTTGCATCCAGTTTAATCCAAGCACCGCTTGTTGTTGTAATTGCATATTTGCATGTTCTTCTGATTTCATTTGGTGTGAACCACAGCCAGCTAAAACAAAAGCAGAAAGAGCCGCAAGTGCGGTCATTTTTAACGTTGTTTTCATATTATGTTCCTATTCATTAAGGGTATAGTAAGTCTTTCTGAAAAACACTTTTCAATTGAAAAGTGTTTTTCATCATAGATGGCATTAATAACCGTAAATAAACTTACCTACGGTTATAATAGAAATTATTTTATTCCTTTTAAGAATTCCACGCAAGTATCTGGGAAATCAGTAAATACACCTGTTGCCCCTGATTTATTCAATAAGGCATCATACATTTGATTTACGTCTGTGAAAAACGCGGGTAGTGCATCTTTACGCACGGTGTAAGGATGCACTTCCACATTATATTGTGCAAGTTCTTTTACCAACGGAGTGTACACAATATTATCAGGTTTGACGAGGGTGGATTTGATTACGTTATATCTGAATGTCAAACCTGTAAATGGCAAATTGATATGTCATCTAACGTGACTTGTATTCATCCATTAACTTTACTTTGTATGTCGATGGATGCTTAAATAAGAAAAATGCATGTTGTAATTAACGTGCATTTTTATGATTAATTTTATCTATGAAAAAACCGACTTTATATTGATAAAGTCGGTTTTTAATTCAGTTCAATTTAACATTAACCTGCGACTGCGATACGTTTCATATCTGTCATATAACCACGTAATTCTTGACCGATTAATTCAACAGGGTGGTTGCGAATTGCATCGTTTACATCACGTAAGGTAATGTTATCGACTTCCACTGCTGGAGTTGGCTCGCCCAAATCGCCTTTTTGAAGGTTAGGGATAATTTCTTTTGCAAGAATTGGGGTCGCTACGTTAGAGAATAAGTAGTTGCCATATTCTGCAGTATCAGAAATTACCACGTTCATTTCGTATAAGCGTTTACGTGCGATGGTGTTCGCAATTAATGGTAATTCGTGAAGTGATTCGTAGTAAGCTGATTCTTCATAAATACCGCTTGCAACCATTGCTTCAAAAGCTAATTCTACACCAGCTTTAACCATTGCGATCATTAATACACCATTATCAAAGTATTCTTGTTCGCTAATTTTGCCATCATATTTTGGCGCATTTTCAAAGGCTGTTTTACCTGTTGCTTCACGCCATGCGAATAAATCTTTATCGCCATTTGCCCAGTCAGCCATCATTGTTGCAGAGAAGTGACCGCTAATGATGTCATCCATGTGTTTGTAATATAAGAAACCAAGGCTTTCTTTGATTTGTTCAGCTAGTTCAAATGCACGTAATTTTGCGCTGTTTGATAAGCGATCCATCATTAATGTGATACCGCCTTGTTTTAACGCTTCGGTAATGGTTTCCCAACCGTATTGGATTAATTTACCTGCGTATGCTGGATCTTTACCGTCTGCCACTAATTTGTCATAACATACGATAGAGCCTGCTTGTAACATACCGCAAAGGATAGTTTGCTCACCCATTAAGTCAGATTTTACTTCTGCCACGAATGAAGATTCTAAAACACCTGCTTTATGACCGCCAGTTGCAGCAGCCCATGCTTTTGCGATCGCCATGCCTTCGCCTTTCGGGTCATTTTCAGGATGAACTGCGATTAATGTTGGCACACCGAAACCACGTTTGTATTCTTCACGTACTTCAGTACCTGGACATTTTGGTGCAACCATCACAACCGTAATATCTTTACGGATTTCTTCGCCAACTTCAACAATGTTGAAACCGTGTGAATAACCAAATGCAGAGTCTTTTTTCATTAAAGGCATGACATCGGCAACTACTTTAGAGTGTTGTTTGTCTGGCGTTAAGTTTACGACTAAATCTGCAGTTGGGATTAATTCTTCATAAGTACCCACTTTAAAACCATTTTCGGTTGCACGTTGGAATGACGCACGTTTTTCTGCAATCGCTTCAGGGCGTAAGGCATAGCTAATATCTAAGCCAGAATCACGCATATTCAAACCTTGGTTTAAACCTTGCGCACCACAGCCTACGATAACGATTTTTTTGCCTTTTAAGAAGTTTGCTTCATCTGCAAATTCTTCGCGATCCATAAAACGACAACGACCTAATTGGTCTAATTTTTGACGTAAATTTAATGTGTTGAAATAGTTAGCCATTTTTTGTCCTTAATTGTGTAAGGTTGATAATTGTATGATGTTGTGTTTGCATATTTTTTTGTTGTGGTTTGATTATAGGATTTTTTATGATTGCGTAAAGTGATATTATGGGAATGTAATGTTGCGATTTGTGCAATTATTTTGTTTTTTTGTGAATTAGCATCGTATTTCGCTCAATGAGCGACCTACTTTCTTTTACTCGTGTAAAAGAAAGTAGGTAAAGAAAACACGCCCCAGTTAAATCGCTGTTCTTTGCTTTGTTTCAATTTTCTCAACGGCAATTTGCTGAACTCGCTACGCTCAAACAGACGCAAATTGCCTGAAAATTGAAAGTCGCAAAGGCGATTTATATGGGGCATAATTTACCTTAGTGTTATTTAAAAAGTGCGGTTAGTTTTGCATTCGTTTTTAAATTTAAGAAAGAACAAAATGGGTTCCCTTCTTTGCCGCCTGAAAAATTGGAAATTTGTAGGAAATTTTCGTCTGTTTGAGCGTAGCGAGTTCAGAAAATTTCCGTTAAGCAAATTTCCAATTTTTCAGGAAATAAGGCAAAGTAGGGCGTGTTTTCTTTTTGCCTACTTTTGCTTTGCACGAGCAAAGAAAAAGTAGGTCGCCGTCAGGCGAAACCCTGACTTAAATAAAATAGATATCATTATGGACTTCAACGATCTCAACTTATTCATCAAATTATCAGAAACCCAAAATTTCACCAAAACCGCCACCCAAAACCACATGTCCCCCTCTACCCTTTCCCGTCAAATTCAACGATTGGAAGACGAGTTAGGGAAGACACTTTTTATCCGTGATAATCGCCAAGTCAAACTTACTGAATATGGCGAGAAATTTTTGCAATTTGCTAAAACAGAATGGCAAAACTGGCAACAATTTAAACAACAACTGAAAGATGAATCCGATGAACTTTGCGGTGAAATTAAACTTTTTTGTTCTGTAACCGCATCCTATAGCCACCTTCCGAACGTACTTAAAGAATTTCGTCAGCGTTATCCTAAAGTGGAAATTCAACTGACTACGGGTGATCCAGCGTTAGCACTAGAATTAATTCAAGCGCAACAAGTCGATCTCGCACTTGCGGGGAAACCAAATAATCTGCCCTCTAGTGTAGTGTTTCATAAAATAGATGATATTAGTTTGTCCCTAATTGCCCCGCGAGTGGCTTGTTTGGCGACACAATTATTGCAAGAAAAACCTATTGATTGGCAGCAAATGCCTTTTATTTTTCCCGTTGAAGGTCACGCACGGCAGCGAATTGAACAATGGTTAAGGGAGAAACAAATTAAACACCCGAAAATTTATGCTACTGTTGCGGGACACGAAGGAATTGTGCCAATGGTGGGATTAGGATTTGGATTAGCAATGTTGCCTGATGCAGTAATTGACAGCAGCCCAATGAATAACCAAATTTCCAGACTTAATCTTGATAAACCTATTGAGCCTTTTGAATTAGGTATTTGCACCCAAAAAAGAAATCTCGAACAGCCCCTAGTCCGTGCATTTTGGGCGATGTTAGAATAGAATAAATAATGGTTTAAAATAAGGATTTCTTATGTTTAAAGGTATTCTCGTTTCATTATTAGCCTCGTTTTTATTTGGCTATATGTATTATTTTTCTACGTTACTAAAACCCTTGAATGGCACGGATATTTTCGGTTATCGGATGATATTTACTTTTCCTTTTGTCCTGTTGTCCGTCACATTATTTAAACAAAAAGCGGCTTTAATTGAACGTTTAAAACGCATTCAAAAACGACCGCACTTGGCATTGTCATATTTACTTTGCGGATTATTAATGGGTTTTCAAATGTGGCTTTTTCTTTGGGCACCGAATAATGGCAGTTCATTAAGCGTATCTTTTGGTTATTTACTTTTACCAATTGTAATGGTGGCGGCAGGTCGCGTGTTTTTTAAAGAACGCATTTCAACATTCAAATTTATTGCAGTTATCATTGCAACATTAGGCGTAATTTCTAATATTGTGCTAAAAGGCGGTCTTTCTTGGGAAGCCATTGTTATCTGTTTAGGTTACACCGCATATTTTTCTATCCGAAAAGCATTAAAAAATACCGATCTTGCCTCCTTTTGTTTAGAAATGTTAAGCCTTATGCCTGTCAGTATTTATTTTGCTTTACAAACAGATTTCGCGACAGTACAACAAACCAATCCGTTTATTTGGGGGCTGCTTGTCTTACTAGGATTAATCAGCGGTACTGCGTTAATTGCCTATGTAATAGCCAGTAATATGCTTCCTATGAATTTACTCGGTCTGCTTGGTTATGTTGAAACTATTATGATGCTATGCGTATCATTTTTGATCGGAGAACAAATTGATAGCGAAAGCTACCCACTTTTTATTTGTTTAGTCATCGCGATGATTCTTGTTATGGTTGATGGCGTTTACAAACAACACGCAAAAGGAAGTTTATAAATGTCATTTAAAGAAATAACTCCACAGCAAGCTTGGGAAATGATGCAACAAGGCGCAATATTAGTCGATATTCGAGATAATATACGCTTTGCTTATTCACATCCTAAAGGTGCTTTTCATTTAACAAACCAAAGTTTTTTGCAATTTGAAGAACTAGCAGATTTTGATTCGCCTATTATTGTGAGTTGTTATCACGGCGTGAGCAGTCGAAATGTAGCGACTTTTCTCGTGGAACAAGGCTATAAAAATGTATTTAGTATGATTGGCGGATTTGATGGATGGTGCAGAGCAGAATTACCGATTGATACCACTTACTAACCCATTCATCAAAAATATAAGATATAAAAAAGTGCGGTAAAAATTTACCGCACTTTTGTTGTTATTCTAATTAACTGAAAATTAGTTTTTCGCTGCAGCTGCTGCTTTAACAATTACTGCAAATGCAGGGGCTTTTAATGATGCACCACCCACTAATGCGCCATCGATGTCTGGCTGAGTAAATAATTCAGCGGCATTTGCATCATTTACAGAACCGCCGTATTGAATAATTACTTGCTCTGCCACGGCTTGTGATTTCGCTGCGATGTGACCACGGATAAATGCATGAACGGCTTGTGCTTGTGCTGGAGTTGCAGATTTACCCGTGCCAATTGCCCAGATTGGTTCGTATGCGATCACTGCACCGTTGAATGCTTCTACGCCTAATGCATTGATGACTGCATCAATTTGACGTGCACATACTTCTTCAGTTTTGCCTGCTTCATTTTCTGCTTCAGATTCACCAATACATAATACTGGCACTAAACCAGCTTCTTTTAATGCACCAAATTTTTTCGCCACAAATTCGTCGCTTTCTTTATGATAAGTGCGGCGTTCAGAGTGGCCAATAATGATATATTTTGCACCAAAATCTTTTAACATTTCGCTAGAAATATCACCAGTAAATGCACCTTTCACATTGATATCTACGTTTTGTGCACCTAATTGAATCACACTTTTACCGCCACAGCTGCAACCACAACCAGAAAGTGCTGCTTCAGCCGTACCTAAATACATAACGGGGGGGGCAATTGCTACATCACAACCTGTTACATCATGTAATTCCGCTTTTAATCCCTCGATTAATTCTTTCGTGAATGCTTTGCTACCGTTTAATTTCCAGTTACCCATAACTAAAGGACGACGTGCCATTTTTGTTTCTCCATAGTTGATAAAATTAACTTGCTTACTATACCAAAATTTCGCCCCTATTCTTTGCAGAAGATCATAAAATTAAAAAAATTCTCACAGAAAGATGATTATCTTGAGCTAAAAAGCTACAATTACCTGTATGGAACCGATAAAAAATAACCAATTATGAAACTTTTCAAAGCTGAACAATGGAATATTGAAGTGCTTCTTCCTCTTTTTGAAGCCTATCGCCAAGCCTATGGGCAAGCAGAAAATCCTGAGCGTACCTTAGCTTTTTTAACTAATCGTATGCGTTTTAATGAAAGCCTGTTTTTTATTGCGGTGGATGAAAATGAAAAGGCTATTGGCTTTGTGCAGCTTTTCCCTCGCCTTTCTTCTTTACAATTGCAACGTTATTGGCAAATCACCGATATTTTTGTGTTGGAACATGCGCAACAAACAGAAATTTATGCGGCATTGATTTCTAAAGCAAAAGACTTTGTGCATTTCACGCAATCCAATCGTTTAGTGGCAGAATTAGCGCAAAATCAATATTCAATGTTGGAATCGGAAGGGTTTAAATTGAACCCAAAAGAACGTTTATTTGAATTGAGTTTGTCATGCTAACAGCGTTAAATCGTTATTGGGATTATTTGCGGATTGAACGCCAAATGAGTCCTCACACACTTACCAATTATCAACATCAGCTTGATGCCACCATCAAAATCTTAGCGCAACAAGATATTCATTCTTGGACACAAGTGACGCCTAGCGTGGTGCGCTTTATTTTAGCGGAAAGCAAAAAACAAGGCTTAAAAGAAAAAAGCTTGGCTTTGCGTTTATCCGCATTGCGTCGATTTCTCAGTTTTTTGGTGCAACAAGGCGAATTGAAAGTAAATCCTGCCACAGGTATTTCTGCACCGAAACAAGGCAAGCATTTACCGAAAAATATGGATGGCGAGCAAATTCAACAATTGCTTGCAAACGATAGCAAAGAACCTATTGATATTCGTGATCGTGCTATTTTGGAATTAATGTATAGTTCAGGTTTGCGTTTATCGGAATTACAAGGCTTAGATTTAAACAGCATTAATACTCGTGTGCGGGAAGTGCGTGTTATCGGGAAAGGTAACAAAGAGCGAGTAGTGCCGTTTGGGCGTTATGCTTCGCATGCCATTCAAGAATGGTTAAAAGTGCGGGCATTATTTAACCCAAAAGATGAGGCACTATTTGTTAGCCAGCTTGGAAATCGCATTTCTCATCGAGCTATTCAAAAACGTTTAGAAACTTGGGGTATTCGTCAAGGCTTAAATAGCCATCTTAATCCGCACAAATTACGTCATTCTTTTGCAACGCATATGTTGGAAGCCAGTTCTGATTTACGCGCCGTGCAAGAATTGCTTGGGCATAGCAACCTTTCCACCACGCAAATTTATACTCACTTAAATTTCCAACATCTAGCAGAAGTGTACGATCAGGCGCACCCAAGAGCGAAACGAAAAAAATAAAAGAGCGGTTAAAACAAAAAAAATTTTAACCGCACTTTTAATTAATATTAGATTACTTCGCAGGAATATCGGCAAGTACTCTTGTCAATAAATCCCAATAGGTTTGTACTGTTGCGATTTCCACTTTTTCATCTGGTGAGTGAGCATTTCGGATTGTTGGCCCAACAGAAATCATTTCAATGTTTGGATAATGTTCTTTTAAAAGACCACATTCTAATCCTGCATGAATGACTTTCACTACAGGTTGCTCGCCTAGCACTTCAGCATAATGTTTGCGAGTAACGTCTAAGATAGTTGAGTCATTTACAGGTTGCCAGCCTGGATAAGGTGCAGAAAACTCGACTTTTGCATTTGCTAAGATTGCAAGTGAGCTAAGCATTTCAGTTACGTAATATTTACCGCTTTCAATTAATGAACGAACTAAAATAGTGCTTTTTACAACATTACCTTCTGTTTTCAATACGCCAACGCTTAATGAGCTTTCTACAACATTTTTAACTACATCACTATTGCGGATTACGCCGTTTGGCAATACGTTGAGTGCGTTAATAACCGTTTGAGTACTTTGTGCGGTGAATACGGTAGGGGCTTTTTCTGCGGATTCTACAAAAAGTGTGAAATTAGGTTCTGCAATTGCTAATTCTTCTTTAAGCACAACCGCGAGATTTTCTACCGCACTTTCTATGGTTTTTACATCGCCATTAAAGGCTAACACAGCTGCTGCTTCTCGAGGAATTGCATTACGAATTGAGCCACCACGAATTTCAGAGAAAGCAAAGTGCGGTTGATTTTGAGAGAGTTTTGCTAATACTCGCGCTAACACTTTAATTGCATTTGCGCGCCCTGTATGGATATCACCGCCAGAGTGGCCGCCACGTAAACCTTTAAGGGTGATTTGTGCACTGTGCTCAAACGTATTAGTTTCATATTGAACGGGAATTTCAAAGTTTGCGTTAATCCCGCCCGCACAACCAATGTAAATTTCGCCAATTTCTTCGGTATCTGTATTGATTAAAATTTCAGATTGTAACCAGTTATGACGTAAGCCTTTTGCGCCATCCATGCCTGTTTCTTCTGTCATTGTTAAAAGCACTTCAAGAGGTGGATGGGCTAAATCATTGCTTTCTAACACCGCTAAAGTAGAGGCTAAACCGATACCATTGTCAGACCCTAGTGTGGTACCTCGTGCTTTCACCCATTCTCCATCGATATAAGGTTGAATTGGATCTTTGGTAAAATCATGTGGATTGCCTTCATTAGCCTGTGGCACCATATCTAGATGGGCTTGTAGCACAACAGGCGTGTGATTTTCCATTCCTTTTGTTGCAGGTTTACGAATGAGGACATTACCTACTTCATCGCGTTCAACAAAAAAATGCTTTTCTTTTGCCCAATTTACAATAAAGTTAGCTAACGTATCTTCATAATGAGAAGGATGAGGGATTGCACAAATTTGATCGAACCATTTCCATAACAGTGAAGGTTGAAGTGTTGTAATTTCAGACATAATTGCTCCTTTTTACTGAAAATATTTACGAAATAATAGCATAAAACGCCATTTCGGGTTATCCTTACGCAATTTTTTATTTCTCGATAAATTTAAACTAAGGTGCAATTATGAGCGAAAAATATGTGGTAACTTGGGATATGTTTCAAATGCATGCCCGCAGATTATCAGAACGTTTACTTCCAGCTTCCCAATGGAAAGGTATTATTGCGGTGAGTCGCGGTGGTTTGTTTCCAGCGGCTGTATTGGCTAGAGAATTGGGTCTTCGTCATATTGAAACCGTTTGTATCGCAAGTTATCACGATCATAACAATCAAGGTGAATTACAAGTTCTTCATGCAGCCCAAGTGCCAAATGGCGGCGAAGGATTTATCGTGGTAGATGATTTAGTTGATACAGGTAATACTGCGCGTGCGATTCGTCAAATGTACCCTAATGCAAAATTTGTCACTGTATTTGCAAAACCTGCAGGTGCGGAATTAGTGGATGATTACGTAATTGATATTCCACAAAATACTTGGATTGAGCAACCTTGGGATTTAGGTTTAACCTTTGTTCCACCTCTCTCTAGAAAATAATTTTTATACAAAAAAGTGCGGTTAAAATAAAAGGATTTTTAACCGCACTTTTTGTATGAGAATTAATTTATAAATTATTCTTCATCTTCTTTTGCCCATTCTAATGAGCGTTTAACTGCTTTTTTCCAGCCTTTGTAGCGACGTTCACGTTTTTCATTGTCGCTGTCTGGACTGAAGGTGCGTTCTACACGAGCTTTATCGCGAAGCTCGTCTAAATCTTTCCAGAAGCCCGTTGCTAAACCAGCAAGATAAGCTGCGCCTAGCGCTGTTACTTCTTTCACAACTGGACGCTCTACATTTACATCTAAAATGTCAGCTTGGAATTGCATTAAGAAGTTATTGTTTGTCGCGCCACCATCTACACGGAGATATTGTAATCGTTCACCCGAATCTGATTGCATAGCCTCTAAGACATCACGGGTTTGGTAAGCAATAGATTCTAAGGTTGCTCGAACAATATGATTACGGTTTGCGCCGCGAGAAAGACCAAAAATCGCACCGCGCGCATATGGATCCCAATATGGTGCACCTAAGCCTGTGAAAGCTGGAACAACATATACGCCATTACTATCAGTCACTTTTTGTGCAAAGTATTCAGAGTCAAAACTATCGTGAACAATTTTGAGTTCATCACGGAGCCATTGGATTGATGCACCCGCGATAAATACAGAACCTTCTAAGGCATATTCTGGTTCGCCTTTTGCATTACAAGCAATGGTTGTGAGTAGTCCATTTTTGGATGTAATAGCTTTGTTACCCGTGTGGAGTAACATAAAACAACCTGTGCCGTAAGTGTTTTTGGCTTGGCCTGCATGTACGCAAAGATGTCCGTAAAGAGCGGCTTGTTGGTCACCAGCAATCCCTGCAACAGGAATACGCACACCACCTTTACCACCGATATTGGTTTGGCCGTAAATTTCAGAAGAATTACGTACTTCAGGTAACATTGAACGAGGAATATTCAAGATTTCAAGCATCTTGTCATCCCATTGTTTAGTATGGATGTTAAATAACATGGTACGAGATGCGTTGGTATAATCGGTTACGTGCACTCGGCCTTGAGTCAATTTCCATACAAGCCAAGTATCAACGGTACCAAATAATAATTCGCCTCGTTCAGCTTTTTCTCGTGCTCCTTCAACGTTATCCAAAATCCATTTTACTTTTGTACCAGAGAAGTAAGGGTCAATCACTAAGCCTGTGGTATTACGAATATATTCTTCATGGCCATCGGCTTTTAATTTATCGGTAATGTCTGCAGTACGGCGGCATTGCCAAACGATCGCGTTGTAAACAGGTGTACCGGTTGATTTTTCCCATATAATGGTGGTTTCACGTTGGTTGGTGATACCGATAGCAGCGATTTCATCAGATGTAATGCCCGCTTTTGCAACGACTTCGTTTAAGGTTGAGCTTTGAGTTGCCCAAATTTCCATTGGGTTATGTTCTACCCAACCAGCTCGAGGGTAGATTTGGGTAAATTCACGTTGTGCAATTTCAACCACATTCGCATTATGATCTAATAATACTGTGCGAGAGCTTGTTGTGCCTTGGTCTAATGCAATGATGTATTTTTTGTCTGTCATAGTATTACTCCTTCAAATAATTATTCGCAGCCGCAATTACAAGGTAAATTGCCGCCAATTGCTTTTTTGTATAACCATGCACCAGCTAATGCGCCTAAAACAGGTGCAACCATTGGAACGATAAAATAAGGGATTTCGCGTCCGCCAGTTAAAGCGAGTTCGCCCCAGCCAGCGAGATAAGCAAAGAATTTTGGTCCGAAGTCACGTGCTGGATTCATGGCAAAACCAGTTAATGGTCCCATAGCACCACCAATAACGGCTATCAAGATACCGATTAATAATGGGGCAAGTGGACCACGAGGTACTCCGTTTCCATCGTCAGTTAATGCCATAATTAATGCCATAAGAATTGCAGTAATCACGAATTCCACAGCAAAGGCGCCACCAATGCTTAAACTTGGATGAGGATAAGTGGAGAATGTACCCGCAAGGCTTAAACTTTCTTGTGTACCACGAACAATATTGTGGACTGTTTCATAATCGATAAAAACATTGCGGTATAAGGCATAAACTAATGCGGCAGCAAAGAATGCGCCGAGCATTTGTGAAATGATGTAAGGAATTACTTTTTTGCCATCAAAGCAAGCAAATTTCCAAAGGGCAATGGTTACTGCAGGGTTTAAATGTGCGCCAGATAAACCCGCTGTTGCATATACTGCAAGTGCAACGCCCATCCCCCACATAATGCTGATTTCCCACAAGCCAAAACTAGCGCCTGCTACTTTTAGTGCTGCAACGCAGCCCACACCAAAGAAAATCAATAAGGCTGTACCTAAAAACTCGCCAATACAGTTCGCTTTTAATGATTTATCCATAGATCACTCCTTAGAAGTGCGGTTGAAATGAAGAGTGTTTTCCCTAAGTAAAGGGAAGAGAATTTATTAAAAAAGAATACGGAGTGTTTTGAAATAGCCTCCTTATTTGAATTCTAGGTTAGAACACCTAGATTGATTATGATGTTACTCTGTTAGAGTAGATTTTTAGTTTCTACGATATAGAAACCTAGTTAACCGTGGGTATGTTTACCCACGGTTGTGAGGGATATTATTTTATTCCTTTTAAGAATTCCACGCCAGTATCTGGGAAATCAGTAAATACACCTGTTGCCCCTGATTTATTCAATAAGGCATCATACATTTGATTTACGTCTGTGAAAAACGCGGGTAGTGCATCTTTACGCACGGTGTAAGGATGCACTTCCACATTATATTGTGCAAGTTCTTTTACCAACGGAGTGTACACAATATTATCAGGTTTGGATTCTTCTTTATTAACTAACATATACCAACCTGGGCCAACACCATCGGCATATTTAACCACTTCTGCCATTGCACCAGGTTTAAACATCCAATCGTAATTATAGTTTACCCAATAACCCTTTGGGTCTTTTTCTTGTGTTTCTTTCCAATCTGTATAAGCAATTAATTGAACTAATTTCAAATCCATACCCATTTGTGGAAGTAATTCCGTTTTGATACGTTTTAATTCATTAAAATCGAAAGTTTGTAAGTAAACCATATCGGTTTTCTTATCATAGCCATATTTTTTTAACACTTTGAGCGTTTCAGCAGCAATATCTTTACCATTTTGATGGTGGAACCAAGGTGCTTTGATTTCTGGATAAATCCCTACTTTTTTGCCTGTGGATTTTTCTAAGCCTTGGATAAATTCAATTTCATCTTCAAAGGTATGAATTCTAAAATGTGATTTCCAAAGAGGGAAACGATTAGGATAAACTTGCGCTTGTTTGCCATCTTTGGTTTCAAAGTTTTCTGTCATTTCTAAACTTTGAATTTCTTTTAAGGTAAAGTCGATGACATAGTAACGGCCATCTTTACGATGACGATGTGGGAATTTTTTCGCAACATCAGTCAAGCCATCTAAAAAGTGATCGTGAATAACCACTAAACGACCATCCTTAGTCATTGCTAAATCTTGCTCTAAATAATCAGCCTGTTGTGCAAACGCAAGTGCTTTAGATTCTAACGTATGCTCTGGTAAATAACCGCTAGCACCACGGTGAGCAATAATGATTTTGTCTGATTTCATTTGGGTATTCGCCATATTTGATGAATGGCTGCTACAACCTGCTAGTACGCCAGCTGCTAATAAAGAAAGGGCTAAAGTTTTAAGTTTCATACTTATTCTCCTTATATATTGTTAGGATCATTACCTATTTTAACAGAATTAATTATTCCGTGAATAATTTTAATAGTTTCCAAAGATGTTTCAGCACTTGAAATAGGTTGATGATTATTAGTCATACAATGAATAATATTTTTAATGGCTTTAATCATTCTTTCTGATTGATAGTCATTATCCTCTCTACAAGTTAGAATTAGAGATTTATAATCATTTCCAGCAGAATTATTTTTACTTGAGTATTGGTATAGTTCATATGTTTCAGCATTATTTAACAGCTTTATTCTTCCATCTTTCCCAAAATATCTAATTCAAACATAAACTTAAATGGAGAATTGCTAACGCCCTTAATAAAACCAATTGAACCAGATATTTAACTATACCTATTCCACCAACATCATCTACTTTATATATCAACACTCCTTGTTTTTTCTTTTTAATGCCAATACACAACCAATAATTACAATAATACCGCTAATTCCCTGATAGATATTTATTCTTTCATCTAATGTTAAGTAACCTATTATCGCAGTTGAAAGAGGAATTAATAATTGCAAAATGTTAAAAACAGTGATTCCCTGTTTTTGAACAATATAAAAAGCCATCAACATTCCTATTAGCATCCCATAAAAGCCAGCACAAACTAAACCTATCAACATTCCAATGCCAACATCTTGTAATAAATATATTTGTTTAGTATTAAAAGCTAAACATAAAAATAATACTCCTGAAATTGTTGCTGTCGATGCACTTATTACAACAGCATTTATCTTTTTGGCTACTTTTTTTACAATTAAATTCTGTATAGATTGAATAAAAATAGCTGTAAAAAGAAATATTGCACCAAGAAAAAAGTCTGTATTTCCATCATTATTTGAACTATTTATTACGAATATTAGCGAACCAATAATTGCTAATAATCCTCCAATATAAAATTCTTTTTGTCTTATACGATCTCTTTCATCTTTAAAGAATATTCCAGCTATAATTATTGCTAAAGGCATAGCAAGTATTCCAAAGATACTTCCTGCCAATGCTGAGGTATATTTCAAACCATTAATAAAGAAAAACATATTTCCAGTCATAAAAATACCTAAAATAAATAAATAAATAAATAAATAAAGAATAATTTTAGGTTCACCAATTATTTTCTTTAACTCACTTCTAAATTTAATTAAGCAAATAATAACAAATAATAATCCTCCAGATAAAAATCTAACAGAATTATTATTTAAAGTTTCAAAATGAATACTCATAAATCTCATAATAGGAAATCCTAACCCCATTAATAAGACATAGAAAACTCTTACCATATTTTCATTATTCATTTTTACTTTTCCCAAAAATGATACTTATCTTTTTATTATTCTTATGATAGTTACAAAAAAGGCGACTAAGCAATTTGCCCGCCGCCTTTTTAAGCTAATTATTTAGTACCGTAGGTATTGCCTAATTTCGCTTTGTGTTTTCCTTCTTCAACCATTACGATTAAGAGTAATAACACCGCTAATACGCCACCGCCGATCATTACGTAGAAACCTCCGTCCCAGCCATAATATTCGGCAGCCCAACCCACTACGGCTGATGCAGATACAGTACCACCTAAGTAACCAAATAAACCGGTGAAACCTGCAGATGTCCCTGCTGCTTTTTTCGGTGCAAGCTCAAGCGCATGTAAACCGATAAGCATCACAGGACCGTAGATTAAGAAACCAATGGTTGTCATGAGAATGAAGTCCATTAACTGATATGGGTTTTCATACCATGCATGACCTGCATATTTAGCTAATTCAGCTTCTGGTGTTGCTGGGTTTAACCATAATGCTACGACGGCGGCAGTGGTTAAAATCATGAAAATGAAACCGGTTAAACCACGTTTACCTTTGAACACTTTATCAGAGACCCAACCACATAATAAAGTCCCCGGAACCGCGGCTAATTCATAAATAGTGTACGCCCAAGCAGTCCCTTTGATGTTGAAGTGTTTCACTTCGCCAAGGTACACTGGCGACCATTTTAAGACACCGTAGCGGATTAAATACACGAATACGTTAGCAATCGCGATATACCAAAGTAGGCGATTTTTTAAGACGTAAGTCACGAAAATATCTTTTGTGCTTAAATCATGCTCATAGGTTTTTTCGTTGTAATCGTCTGGGTAATCATTACGCCATTTTTCGATAGGAGGTAAACCACAAGATTGTGGTGTGTCTTTCATCACAAAATAAATTGGAATCGCCGCAATCATGGCTGCAATACCTGGATAATAAAGAGCTTGTTGCCAAACGTCTTTTGCGGTCGCTTCAACACCATGTGTGCTGAAGTAAACGGCACTGGCGAGTAACACCATCGCCCCTGGTACCATTCCCCCTAAGTTATGTGCGGTATTCCAAATTGACACGATCGAACCACGTTCAGATTTAGACCACCAATGCACCATTGTACGACCACATGGTGGCCAACCCATACCTTGGAACCAACCGTTTAAGAAAATCATGATGAACATCACGGCAATCCCTGAGGTTGCCCATGGCATGAGACCCATCATCGTCATACACAAACCAGATAAGAGCAAACCGAAAGGTAAAAAGACTTTTGAGTTTGAGCGATCGGAAATGGATGCCATAAAGAATTTAGATAAGCCGTATGCCAAACCCGCCCCTGTACCGATAATCCCAAGTTCAGCTTTGTTATACATACCAGCTTCAATCAAGCCTTTTTGTGCTAAATCGAAGTTTGCACGGACGAAATAATAAGCGGCGTAACCAAAAAAGATGCCAGCAAACACTTGCCAACGTAAGCGTTTATACGTGGAATCAATTTTTTCCGCTGGAAGTTCCGCAATATGCAGAGCGGGTTTGAATGGTCCAAACATAATTTTTTCTCCAACTTTTTAATTATGTGTCATCTAAATTTACCCTTTTGAAACAGTAAGGGATTTGTGAATCATAAAAGAAAATAAAAAAAAAATCAAAAATGTGAAGTGTTTCACAAAATTTTTACACCGTTTGAGCGAATGCGAAAATCATAGTGATCAATATCACAAAATTGTTTTCTTTTACGCTCAAAATGTTGTTAATTTTGCCGCACTTCTCTACAATGATTACACTTGTTATATTATTTTTTATTACATTTTGGGAATCGGGGGTAAACAATGGGATTATCGCCTAGTATCTATAAAGATGTTGGAGATCTTTCGTCACTTAGCACTGATGTGATCATTATCGGTGGTGGCGCAACAGGAGCAGGTATTGCGCGCGATTGTGCACTTCGTGGCATTGATTGTATTTTATTGGAACGCCGCGATATTGCGACAGGAGCCACAGGACGTAACCACGGATTATTACACAGTGGTGCGCGTTACGCCGTGAACGACCAAGAATCTGCTGAAGAATGTATTAAAGAAAACCGCATTTTACGCAAAATTGCGCGTCATTGCGTAGATGAAACGGAAGGCTTATTTATCACTTTGCCTGAAGATTCGCTCGACTATCAAAAAACCTTCCTTGAGAGCTGTGCAAAATCTGGAATTGATGCGCAAGCCATTGATCCTGAACTAGCTAAAATTATGGAACCTTCAGTAAACCCTGATTTAGTGGGCGCTGTTGTTGTGCCAGATGGTTCTATTGACCCATTCCGTTTAACCGCCTCTAATATGATGGACGCCACAGAAAACGGCGCAAAAATGTTCACTTATTGCGAAGTAAAAAATTTGATTCGTGAAGGTGGAAAAGTGATTGGCGTGAATGTGTACGATCACAAAAATCGCAGAGAACGCCAATTTTTTGCACCGCTTGTTGTAAATGCTAGTGGTATTTGGGGACAAGGCATCGCGGAATATGCCGATCTCAAAATTAAAATGTTCCCTGCAAAAGGCGCATTACTCGTAATGGGTCATCGCATTAATAAACTTGTAATTAACCGCTGCCGTAAACCTGCTGATGCGGATATTCTCGTCCCTGGCGATACAATTTGTGTGATTGGAACAACATCTAGCCGCATTCCTTATGATCAAATTGATAATATGGAAGTAACACCAGAAGAAGTGGATATTCTTTTCCGTGAAGGTGAGAAACTTGCGCCTAGTTTGCGTCATACTCGCGTATTACGTGCTTATGCTGGGGTGCGACCATTAGTTGCGAGTGATGATGATCCATCAGGTCGAAATGTAAGTCGTGGTATTGTACTACTTGACCACGCAGAGCGTGATGGCTTAGATGGCTTTATTACAATCACTGGCGGTAAGTTAATGACTTATCGTTTAATGGCTGAATGGGCGACCGACCTTGTTTGTAAAAAACTCAATAAAACGGCTCGTTGTGTTACTGCTGAACAGGCTCTACCAGGTTCGACTGAAAGCCGCCAAGAAACCAATCAAAAAGTTATTTCATTACCAAGTACTATTCGTTATTCTGCCGTATATCGTCACGGTTCACGGGCTACTCGTTTGCTTGAAAAAGAACGTTTAGATCGTTCAATGGTTTGCGAATGTGAAGCGGTAACAGCGGGGGAAGTTCGTTACGCTGTTGATGAACTGGATGTAAATAATCTCGTCGATTTACGTCGTCGCTCCCGAGTTGGAATGGGAACTTGTCAAGCTGAACTCTGTGCGTGTCGTGCCGCAGGACTAATGAATCGTTTTGAAGTGGCAACACCACGTCAATCAACTACTCAACTTTCCGCTTTTATGGAAGAACGCTGGCGTGGTATTGAACCGATTGCTTGGGGGGAAGCTATTCGCGAAGCCGAATTTACCTCTTGGATGTATGGTAGCGTATTAGGTTTAAATGATGTGAAACCGCTTAATGAACAAGCACAACAAGGGACGGATTGCAATGAATTTTGATGTAGCCATTATTGGCGGTGGTTTAGCGGGTTTAACCTGTGGCATCGCCCTTCAACAATGCGGTAAACGTTGCGTGATTATCAACAACGGTCAAGCAGCCATTGATTTTGCATCTGGCTCTTTAGATTTATTAAGCCGTATGCCATCAACGACATATGGGGAAAATCGCACGGGGGAAAATCGCACGGTAGAAAATTTAAAAGAAAATATTACCGCACTTCGCAATGAATTACCTGCTCATCCTTATAGTTTATTGGGTGCAGAGAAAGTGCTTGCTAAAGCACAAGATTTTGAACGTTTAGCCAATGAATTACATCTTGATTTAATTGGTTCTACGGAAAAAAATCACTGGCGTGTAACAGGCTTAGGCAGTTTACGTGGTGCGTGGCTTTCGCCAAATAGCGTGCCAACTGTGCAAGGTAATGAACCTTTTCCGCATAAACGTATTGCAGTGCTTGGTATTGAAGGTTATCACGATTTTCAACCTCAACTTTTAGCGGCAAATTTAGTGTTAAACCCACAATTTGAACATTGTGAAGTAACGAGTGGTTTCTTAAATATTCCACAATTAGATGAACTTCGCAAAAATGCTCGTGAGTTCCGTAGTGTAAATATCTCTCAACTTCTAGAGCACAAACTTGCGTTCAATGATCTTGTTAAAGAAATCATTGAATCAGCACAAGGTGCAGAAGCGGTCTTTTTACCTGCTTGCTTTGGTTTAGAAAACCAAGAATTTATGACCGCACTTCGTGATGCAACTAAACTTGCATTATTTGAATTACCAACACTGCCACCATCATTACTTGGTATGCGCCAACGTATTCAATTACGTCATAAATTTGAATCCCTTGGTGGTTTAATGATTAATGGCGACAGTGCATTGAGCGCAACATTTGAAGGAAATCAAGTACGTTGTATCAACACTCGCTTGCTCGAAGATGAAGAAATTACTGCAGATAATTTTGTATTGGCGTCAGGAAGTTTCTTCAGCAAAGGGCTTATTTCCGAATTTGATAAAATTTATGAGCCAGTTTTTGAATCCGATATTATCGGTGTTGAAGGGTTTAACGATAAAGATCGTTTCACTTGGACTGTTCATCGTTTTGCTCATCCACAACCTTATCAATCAGCAGGCGTAGCGATTAATGCCCAGTGCCAAGTGAAAAAGTGCGGTCAATATTTAACGAATTTATATGCCGTCGGTAATGTGATTGGTGGTTTTAATGCCCTTGAACTTGGTTGTGGTTCGGGTGTGGCTGTTGTAACTGCCTTGGCAGTGGCAGATGAAATCTTAGCTAAATAAGAGGGAATAATATGGATAATAATATTCAACGACTCATTGATAGTGCAAAACAATCCCTTAATTCGCCTGAAAGCTATAAATATATTGATGAAAGTTTTGAAAGCTGTATTAAATGTACTGCTTGTACTGCTGTTTGTCCTGTTTCACGTAATAATCCGCTTTATCCTGGCCCAAAACAATCAGGGCCTGATGGCGAGCGTTTACGCTTAAAATCTGCTGAACTTTATGATGAAGCACTTAAATATTGCACTAACTGTAAACGTTGTGAAGTGGCTTGTCCGTCTGATGTGAAAATTGGCGATTTAATTGTACGTGCGCGTAATAATCACTTAGCGCAGTCTAAAAAACCGTTAATGAATAAATTGCGTGATGCGATTTTAAGTAACACAGATGTAATGGGGAAAATCAATACTCCACTTGCCCCCATTGTGAACACCATTACGGGTCTGAAAGCCACCAAATTTATGTTGGAAAAAACCCTTAATATCAGTAAGAAACGTACTTTACCTAAATATGCGTTTGGTACGTTCCGTAGCTGGTATATGAAAAATGCGTTACAAGACCAACAAAAATTTGAGCGAAAAGTAGCATATTTCCACGGTTGTTATGTTAATTATAATAATCCACAGCTTGGCAAAGAATTCCTTAAAGTGTTCAATGCGATGAACATTGGGGTAATGTTATTAGAAAAAGAAAAATGCTGTGGCTTACCATTAATGGTAAACGGTTTTCCTAATCGCGCTCGCAATATTGCACAATTCAATACCGATTACATTGGAAAAATGGTAGATGAAAATGGAATAGATGTGATTAGTGAGGCATCAAGTTGTTCACTTAATCTGCGTGACGAATACCATCATATTTTAGGTATCGATAACGCCAAAATCCGTCCGCATATCCATATGGTAACCCCATTTTTATATCAGCTTTTCAAAGAGGGTAAAACATTACCGTTGAAACCACTTAAACTTAGAGTGGCTTATCACACCGCTTGTCACGTAGATAAGGCAGGTTGGGCACCTTATACTTTGGAAGTGTTGAAAAAAATTCCAAGTTTAGAAATCATTATGTTACCTAGCCAATGCTGTGGTATTGCAGGGACTTACGGTTTTAAATCAGAAAACTATGAAATTTCACAATCTATTGGTAAAAATCTATTCGATAATATTAACGAGGGTGGATTTGATTACGTTATATCTGAATGTCAAACCTGTAAATGGCAAATTGATATGTCATCTAACGTGACTTGCATCCATCCATTGACGTTATTGTGTATGTCGATGAATCAATAATCGAATCACAAATTTCACTCGCCTACTAGAACAAAAGGCATAGTAGATAAAATGACTTATGATTTTCTCTACTATGCCTTTCAAAAGCGTCCTTAAAAACGCAATAAATATTGACCGCACTTTACCCGCCTGAAACAATTCAGCGTTTAAATTGAAATGGGAATTGTTTTCATATAAGATTGCGTGACTTTTGACTCCCGACTAAATAAGCCGTGGTGAAACCGTCTTCCGACTTGATCAGATTTCTTTTCACATTCCGCAGCGTACCTTGCTCTTTCCCACTTCATTCACGTTTGATGCCGGCAAGGTGTACGGTTTGATCGGGCATAACGGTTCCGGCAAATCCACCTTAATCAAATTAATGGCATGTCAGACCCAACTGTCCGGCGGTTCGATTTCGTTGGACGGCAAAGATATTGCGCGCTGGAACCAACGAGAATTTGCCAAACGGGTCGCCTATCTGCCGCAACATCTGCCCACCGCCACCAATTTAACCGCGCGCGAATTAATCGGCATGGGACGTTATGCGTGGAACGGACTGTTCGGACGCCAAACGGCGGCGGATAAACAGGCGATCGCCGAAGCGTTGCACCTGACCCACACGGAAAAATTCGCCGATCAGCTGGTGGATACGCTGTCTGGCGGCGAACGCTCGCGCATTTGGCTCGCCATGCTGTTGGCGCAGCAAAGCCGTTTTCTGCTGTTGGACGAACCGCTCGCCGCGTTGGATATTGCGCACCAAGTGGAAGTTATGCAGTTAGTGCATCAATTAAGTCGCGATTTGGGGCTGGGCGTGGTGATCGTGATTCACGACATCAATCTGGCGGCGCGTTTTTGCGATCATTTGGTGGCGCTGCACAGCGGCAAACTGCTGGTGCAGGGCGACGCGCAGCAAATCGTCAACCCGCCGTCGTTGGAGGCGATTTACGGCATTCGGCTGAACGTGATCCCGCACCCACAAACCCAACGTCCGGTGAGTTTTTATTAAAATGCGTAAATTATTAAAAACACTGCTCGGAATGACCGCACTTTTAGCGCACAGCGTGCTATTTGCCGCGTCGCATAACGGCTACACCACGGTGGATTGGGCGGTGGCGGAAACCCTCATTGCATTGGGCGAACCGCCGCTCGCGGTGGGCGATATGCAAAGTTATCAAACTTGGGTCAAGCAACCCGAATTGCCGAAAACTACCGTCAATTTAGGCGTTCGTTTGCAGCCGAATTTAGAACTTATCGCCACCTTGTCACATTCTGCCGATGACCTGAATTTAGTTTTCATTAACAGCAATTTTTATGCGTCACTCAATAATTTACTGCGTCCTTATGCGCAAGTGCATAACGTAGATTTTTATCAGGCGGGCGACGCGTGGCAAAGCGTGCTGAACGCCACCCGAACTATCGGGCAAATTATCGGCAAACCGCAGGCGGTGCAACAACTGCTGGCGCAATATGAACAAGACGTGCAACGGCTGAAAACAAAATTAAGCGCCTTTACCGATCGCCCGCTCGCCTTTCTGCAATTTATCGATACCCGTCACCTGCGCATTTACGGCGAAAACAGTCTGTTCGGCGCGGTAGCGAAACAACTCGGCTTCCGCAACGCCTATCTGTCGAAGGTGAATTACTGGGGGTTTCAGAATATCGAAATCACCGAACTCGCCAAACTGCCGCCGAACACTCATTTTGTGATCGTCAAACCTTATCCCGCCAACATTGCCAGCGCGCTCACGCATAATACGCTGTGGCAACATTTGCCGATGACCAGAGATGCGTTGATTCTACCGGCGGTGTGGTCGTTCGGTGCGATTCCGTCGGCACGGCGTTTCGCCCATGTGTTCGCCGATGGCTTACTGCACGGAGGTGACGCATGGTAAACCGTGCCGCATTATTGATTGTCGTGTTGAGCGTGATTTTCGTCGCGCTCGGTGCATTCTTACTGCACCTGCAACTGCCGCCCGACACGGCACTGACCGATTTATTGTGCGCCGGCGATTCGCTGCCGTTATTGTTGGTGCAAAGCTACACTCTGCCGCGCATTAGCATCGCGTTACTCGCCGGCGGCGGGCTGGCGTTCGCCGCGTTATTGTTGCAACAAGTGATGAGCAATCCGCTCGCCTCCGACAACACCCTCGGTATCAGCGGCGGCGCGCAGTTCGGGCTGTTTTTAAGTGCTATTTTCGCGCCGCAGTTATTGGAATACGGCAGCGGCTTAATCGCGTTGCTCGGCACGAGCTTGAGTTTGTTGTTGGTGATGAGCTTGTCACTGCGCAAAACCATGTCGCCGTTATTGTTAATTTTGGCGGGCTTGGTGGTTAATTTATATCTCGGTGCGTTCACCAGTATGATGATGTTATTTTATCCGGAAGAATCGCGCAGCTTGGCACAATGGGGCGCTGGCTCGTTGGTGCAGGAAAGCTGGCGCGACAGCCAGTGGCTGCTGGCGCAAAGTGCGGTCGGTTTTTGCCTTGTTTTTTCATTTATCCGCCCGCTCACCATTCTGACCTTGAACGACAGCAACGCGCAGAGCCTCGGCGTGCCGGTGGGCAAATTGCGCCTGTTTGCGGTGATCGTCAGCGCGTATTTAATCGCCGCCGTGGTCAGCGCGGTGGGTATGCTCGGTTTCATCGGCTTGGCGGCGGCAACCATTGTGCGCCAGCTCGGCGTGCGAACTTTAGCGTGGCAGTTAATTTCGGCATTTTTGGTAGGCGCGTTGTTATTGGCGATCACCGATTTATTGCTACAACTACTTAATTTTTATACGCAACTCAGTTTCCCGACCGGTGCAGTCACCGCCTTATTGGGCACGCCGTTATTGCTGTGGCTGATGTTCCGTGCGTTGCCGCACAGCGGACGGCTAACCGGCGAGGAACGGAAAAAACAACGCCGATTTCGACCGCACTTTACTTGGCTGCTGATTATTCTGTTCGCCGTCAGTTTGTGGCTGGCGCTGAATGTAGGCAAAAGCGCGTTCGATCAGTGGTCGGTGCTGGATTTCAATCACCCGTTTGCGCCGGAAATCCTCAATCTGCGCTATCCGCGCATTTTAATCGCGCTGTGTGCCGGCATTTTGCTGTCCGTTGCCGGCGTGTTATTGCAGCGCCTGACCTTAAACCCAATGGCAAGCCCAGAATTATTGGGCGTGTCTTCTGGAGCGAGTATGGGGATTTTGCTGCTATTGTTCGTGTTTTCCACCCAGCAGCCGCTGTGGTTCTGGCTGGCGGGCATCGGCGGCGCACTGGTCGCCCTGTTGATTTTATCCGCGATTAATCGCCACAACGGTATGTTGCCGGAAAAAGTGTTGCTGACCGGTATCAGTTTGTCCGCACTGTTCAACACCTTACAACGGATTGCGATTGCCAGCGGCGATCCACGCGCCAATCAACTGATCGCGTGGACTTCCGGCTCGACGCAAAACACCACGCCGGAACTTGCCGTGCCGTTTATGGGGTTGAGCCTTGTTCTGCTGGCGGGCAGTTTATTGTTCAGCCGTTGGCTGGAATTGTTGAGCCTGCAAGCACCAATGGCGCAGGCTTTAGGCTTGAACTTAAAACGTGCGCGCCTGCTGCTGATTTTATTCAGCGCCGTGCTGACCGCACTTGCCACGCTGATGATCGGTCCGTTAAGTTTTATCGGGTTGTTAGTGCCGCATCTGACTTATTCCTTAGGCGTGCACAAAGCCAAGGCGCAACTGCTGATTTCCGCTTTGTTAGGCGGCACGATTATGTTGCTGGCGGATTGGTTCGGGCGGCAAATTTTGTTTCCGTACGAAATTCCGGCTGGCTTGGTCGCCACCCTACTCGGCGGCACTTATTTCTTGTTCATACTGCGGAAAATTTAAATGTAGTTTGACGACTACGCAATTTAACTTTTATTTAGGAACATTTTTATGCAAAAAACCTTTATGCACACCACGATCGCAAGTGCAGTGCTTTGTGCGCTTAATTTCGCTTATGCTCAAGAATCAACCCAAAGCGAACAATTGGAGGCGATCGAAATCAGTGCGGACGCTTCCCCTGACGGCTTAAGCAAAGAATTTGCCGGCGGACAGGTTGCCGCCGGAAGCCGTGTCGGTATTTTAGGCAACAAAGCCAATTTGGAAAATCCGTACTCAACGACCAGCTACACCAATAAATTCATTCAGGACAAACAAGCCCGCAGCGTGGCGGACGTGCTCAAAAACGATCCGACCGTTCGGGTGGCGCGCGGCTTTGGTAATTTTCAGGAAGCCTATTTTATGCGCGGTTTCATTACCAACTCCGATGACATTTTATATAACGGCTTATACGGCTTATTACCGCGCCAATATATTGCCTCCGAAATGTTCGAGCGGGTTGACGTGCAACGCGGCGCGTCGGCATTCTTAAACGGCATGGCGCCGGGCGGCGGCTCTATCGGTGGCACGATTGCCTTAATGCCGAAACGTGCACCGCAAGAAGATTTAAACCGTTTAAACATCGGTTACAGTTCCAGTGAACGCACCAACGTCGGCGCGGATATTTCCCGTCGTTTCGGTAATAACAAAGAATTCGGCGTGCGTTTAAATGTGGCTCATACGGAAGGCGAAAGCGAAATTGATCACGACAATGCGCGTAATACCGTGTTCCACCTCGGCTTGGACTGGAAAGGTGAACAAGCCCGCGTATCCGCCGACTTAGGCTATCAAAAAAATAATCTGAGCGGCACACGTCCAAGCGTCACTTTATCCAGCGTCAGCAGCGTACCGGCGGCACCAAAAGCCACCTCAAACTGGGCGCAACACTGGACTTATTCCGACGAACGCGACGTATTCGGTACCGTGTGGGCGGAATATGATTTCCTACCGAACTTAACCGGCTATGCCGCTTACGGTTTCCGCGACGGTAAAGAAGAAAACGTATTAGCCAATCTTACCGTGCAAAATGTAAACGGTGACGGCACGGAATATCGTTTTGACAATGCTCGTCGCAATATTATCCATACCGGCGAAGTGGGCGTAAAAGGTTCCTTTGCAACCGGTGCGGTAGATCATGAAGTTGTGCTTGCCGCCAATCGTTATCAGGAAAAACGCAAAAATGCCTATGTCATGGACCGGCAGAATACTTTTGCCACCAATTTATATCGTCCGACTTACATTAACGGTATTAGCTATTCCGCCAATGTGCGAAAAGGTAACGATCTTGCTTCGCCGGCATTGACCAACCGAGTTGTCTTAAACAGCGTGGCGCTTGCCGATACGCTATCGTTCTTGGATAAAACTTTACAAGTCACCCTTGGCGCACGTTGGCAACAGCTTTATACGCAAAACTTCGCTTATAATACCGGTGCGTTGAATCGACGTTATAAAGAAGCGCACGTCAGCCCGAGCCTCGGCGTAGTTTACCGTTTCACGCCGGAAATATCCGCGTATGCCAACTACATTGAAAGTTTGGCGCAAGGCGAAACCGCACCGTCAAACGCACACAACAAAGGCGATATGCTCAGCCCGTACGTTTCCAAACAGAAAGAAATCGGCGTGAAATATGAATCACAAAGCGGTTTTGGCGCAAGTTTAGTCTTGTTTTCAACGGAAAAACCGCGCGGTTATGTAGATAAAAATCTGATTTTCAGCGAAAAAGGGAAAGATCGTCACAACGGCGCCGAAATCAATGTGTACGGTCAAGTAACCGACTATGTACGCTTGTTAGGCGGCACCACTTTCTTACACGCTAAACAACGCAACACAGGTTCTGCCGATACGGACGGCAAATACACTATCGGCGTACCGAAATTCCAAGCCAACCTCGGCGCAGAATGGGACGTTCCGGCATTGCAAGGTTTAACCTTAGAATCCCGCCTGACTTACACCGGATCCAACTACGTCAATGCGCAAAACACGCTTAAAGTGGGCGACTGGACGCGCATGGATGTCGGCGCACGCTATATCGTGATGTTGGGCAACACGCCGGTAACCTTGCGCGCCCGCATTGACAATTTGGCGAATAAAAAATACTGGGAATCCGTCGGCGGCTATCCGGGTCAAGGCTACCTTGTATCCGGTGCACCGCGCACATTCTCATTTAACGCATCATTTGATTTCTAAGCAAAAGAGTCGGTTAAAACTGATCTGCACCCCAAAAGTTGGACTAAACAACCAACAATTGAGGTGCAGATTTTTTTATGGGTAAACACTACACAATAGCATTTAAATTACAGGTCCTTCAACCTATTCTAAAAGGAAAAATGAGCATTCGAGAAGTAGCTCGTTTTTACAATATCTCCTCTGACACATTAGTCGGAACCTGGTTGAAACGCTTTGAAAAAAGTGGCATAAAAGGGCTTATTCCTTATAAACCATCAGGACGACCGCCAATGAAACCTAAATATGCCAGAATGCCTCCTCCACCCAAAACAGAAGAAGACCGTTTACGTTTGAGAATTTTACAGCTTGAAGCGGAGGTCGCTTACCTAAAGGAGTTGAGAAAGCTCAGACTTCAGGAAGAAGCCAGGCAGCGGAAGTTATCCAAAAGTTAAGAGCCCATTATCCCCTGAAAGCGCTATTAGATATCGCAGGCTTAGCGCGCAGTACGTTTTTTGCTCGACGCTAGGTTAAGCCAGATAAGGATAAAGGGCTTAAAGCCGCGATTATCCAAATTAAAGCAAAGCATCCCGATTATGGTTACCGACGGGTTTACGCCTGTTTACTGGGCGTGAATCATAAGAAAATCCAACGTTTAATGTGAGAGCTTGAACTTCAAGTGCTGGTAAGAAAAAGCAAAAAATTGACGACTTATCGAGGGACGATTGGCCATATCGCACCCAATCATCTAGAACGCCATTTTACGGCTACCAAGCCGAACCAAAAGTGGGTAACGGATGTGACCAAGTTTAAAGCAAAAGCTGGTAGTAAAGTCTACTTATCCCCAATATTAGATTTATTTAACAATGAGATAGTCCCATATACCCTCAGTTATTCTCCAAACTGTCAAGGAAAGGAAACTGTTTGGATAATGCCGCAATGGAGAGTTTCTTTGGACGATTAAAAACGGAATGCTTTTATGGTCGGGAATTTAATACACGAGAGGAGATAGTTAATGCGGTAAGGGATTATTTGGATTACTATAATCATCGACGGATTCAACTAAAATTAAAAGGACTGAGTCCGATACAATATCGTCTTCAGTCCTTATCCATAACAGTGAAGGTTGAAGTGTTGTAATTTCAGACATAGTTGCTCCTTTTTACTGAAAATATTTACGAAATAATAGCATAAAACGCCATTTCGGGTTATCCTTACGCAATTTTTTATTTCTCGATAAATTTAAACTAAGGTGCAATTATGAGCGAAAAATATGTGGTAACTTGGGATATGTTTCAAATGCATGCCCGCAGATTATCAGAACGTTTACTTCCAGCTTCCCAATGGAAAGGTATTATTGCGGTGAGTCGCGGTGGTTTGTTTCCAGCGGCTGTATTGGCTAGAGAATTGGGTCTTCGTCATATTGAAACCGTTTGTATCGCAAGTTATCACGATCATAACAATCAAGGTGAATTACAAGTTCTTCATGCAGCCCAAGTGCCAAATGGCGGCGAAGGATTTATCGTGGTAGATGATTTAGTTGATACAGGTAATACTGCGCGTGCGATTCGTCAAATGTACCCTAATGCAAAATTTGTCACTGTATTTGCAAAACCTGCAGGTGCGGAATTAGTGGATGATTACGTAATTGATATTCCACAAAATACTTGGATTGAGCAACCTTGGGATTTAGGTTTAACCTTTGTTCCACCTCTCTCTAGAAAATAATTTTTATACAAAAAGTGCGGTTAAAATAAAAGGATTTTTAACCGCACTTTCTTTCATTTTATCGTTTTTCCTAATTTTTCACGGTAAACAAGTTAAAATTTTACTCACAATAAATATCCGTATGCGACTTCTTATTTTAATCCTTCTTTCAGTATTAGTATTGTTTCAACATGATTTTTGGTTTGGCAGTAACGGTTTTTTAGATTATCGTCAAAATGCTGAGAAAATTAAGGAAAATCAAGCAGAAAATGAAAAGCTATCTCAACGTAATCAGCGTATTAATGCAGAAATTCAAGGATTAACAAAAGGTTTTGAAGCGATCGAAGAACGCGCACGAATGCAACATGGCTTAGTGAAAGAAAATGAAGTGTTCTATCATATTGTAAAAGAGAGTAAATAATGGCTCGTTCAATTATTGCGGTCTTGCCAGCTGCTGGCGTGGGTTCTCGAATGCAAGCGGATAAACCGAAACAATATTTAACGCTGCTTGGCAAAACACTGCTTGAACATACACTTGATGTGATGCTTTCTTATCCTGCTGTATCTAAAATTATCTTGGCGGTAAGCAAAGATGATCCTTATATTTCTACACTATCGCTCGATCCTAAAATTCAGTTAGTGGAAGGTGGCACAACGCGAGCTGAATCGGTCTTAAATGGTTTAAATGCAATTGCGGAAAAAAATGCCTGGGTGCTTGTTCATGATGCTGCTCGCCCTTGTTTACAACATGCTGATATTGATAAATTGTTAGCTATTGAAGATAAACAAGGTGCGATTTTGGCAATCCCAGTAACAGATACGATTAAACGAGCGGACAATCAGCAATGTATTGTAAAAACAGAAGATCGTAGCCAGCTTTGGCAAGCAATGACACCGCAGTTTTTCCCAGTAGATATATTAAGAGATGCGCTTTCCACAGGAATTCAACAAGGTGCGAATATAACAGATGAAGCATCAGCAATAGAACTTGCTGGATTTCGACCGCACTTAGTGGCTGGACGTAGCGATAATTTAAAAGTGACTCGTCCAGAAGATTTAGCATTAGCAGAATTTTATTTAACAAGGAATAAATTATGATCAGAATTGGACACGGCTTTGATGTTCACGCTTTTGGCGAAGATCGTCCATTAATTATTGGTGGTGTAGAAGTGCCTTATCATACGGGCTTTATTGCGCACTCAGATGGCGATGTGGCATTACACGCATTAACTGATGCAATCTTAGGGGCTGTAGCTTTAGGCGATATTGGAAAACTTTTCCCCGATACCGATATACAATATAAAAATGCGGATAGTCGAGGCTTACTACGTGAAGCGTTTCATCAAGTACAAGAAAAGGGATATAAAATAGGTAATGTTGATATTACCATCATCGCTCAAGCACCTAAAATGCGCCCACATATTGATGCAATGCGTGCCAAAATAGCTGAAGATCTCCAATGCGATATTGAGCAAGTTAATGTAAAAGCAACGACTACCGAAAAATTAGGCTTTACAGGAAGACAAGAGGGGATTGCTTGTGAAGCCGTTGCTCTTTTAATCCGACGATAATTTACTATTCTTATATTCTTAAAAGTGCGGTGCAATTTGAAAAGAATTTCATCGCATTTTTATTAGTGAAATAATAAGCGATTGCTCGTTATTATTAAGTGATCATTGGTGAAAGGAAACGCCCATTTATGGGTGAGGGAGCAATGGAGGGCTTCAGTCCGCCTTTTTGCTTACTAACCTTGTTGAATATATGGTTCATTATTAATTGATGGAATTTATACGCTTTAACGAGAATATTCCATTAACTAAACCATTTAATAAAACAAATGTAAAACAGTGAGCTTATTGCCAACTTAGATTTTCTTGTTATACATTTAACCAAAACGTCACAGGCCCATCATTTGTTAAGCTCACTTGCATATCCGCTGCAAATTGCCCTGTTGAAACAGGTAATTTCTCTGCGCACTTTTGGATAAAGTATTCATATAATTCATTAGCCAATGCTGGGGGTGCACCTTTTGAAAAACTCGGGCGTAAACCTTTTTGCGTATCCGCTGCTAATGTAAATTGCGAAACGATAAGTAATTCCCCCTGTGCTTGTTGAACATTTAAATTCATTTTGTCATTTTCATCACTGAAAATTCGATAATTAAGCACTTTTTCAGCAAGCTTATCTGCTTTTTCTCGGTTATCTTCTTTTTCTACACCAAGCAAAACTAACAAACCTTTGCCAATTTTCCCTATTGTTTCGCCATTTACATCCACTTTTGCTTGAGACACACGCTGAATTAGGGCAATCATTTCAATCCCTCAATAAAACTCGGCAACCATTCTTCAGCATAACTTTCTTGATCATCCACGTTTAACACATCAATTTTTAAAGTCTCACAAATTTTTACCGCACTTTTTGCTTGAAGTGTTTGCTCCACTTTGTCCGCTGCATAGCAAAAAGTATCATAATCAGAACTACCTAATCCAACGACCGCAAAGCGAACATCTAAAAAATCCTTTTGGCTATTCGCTAATTCATCAAATAGAGGTTTTAAATTGTCTGGCAATTCGCCTGCACCATGCGTTGAAGTAACAATCAGCCAAATTTTCTCGTTTTCAATGTCAGATAAATTTGGTCCGTGAAAAAGTGCGGTGGAGAAACCTTGAGTTTCTAAAACATCGTTTAAATGCTCGGCAACATATTCCGCACCACCTAAAGTGCTGCCTGAAAGAATGCAAATGTGCATTTTATTATCCTATATTTATTTTTTCTCAAAGAGAAAAGAAAATTATTCAAATGATTAAAACAAAAAGGCTTAGAAAATCTAAGCCTTTTACTACGATTAAACGTTATCAAACTTACCAAGTAATGAACGAATATGCTCTTGCCAATTACGATGTTCGTTTTTCAGCTGTTCATTTTCAGTTTGTAAGTTTTCGATATTTCTTTGAGATTCTGCGTTTTTCTCTTTTAATTCTTCAACTTCTAATTGAAGTAATTGGATAGTTTCTACCGCTTGTTTAATTTTTTCTTCAAGTTGGTCTAAAATTTCTAAAGACATAATGATTTCCTTTTAAATATGGGTAAGTTTGGGGGTATTTTACCCAGTAAATTTACCTTTTTAAAGCATTGAATAAAAATTTATTATGCAAACGATTACTCAGTGATAGAATGATGCTATTTTTACCATAATCTTGAAAAATAAGCAGAAGGAGAATAATAATGAATCGAGCATTAGCCATCGAATTTTCACGAGTAACAGAAGCCGCCGCTCTAGCAGCTTACACGTGGCTTGGTCGAGGAGATAAAAATGCGGCAGACGATGCAGCGGTAAAAGCGATGCGTTATATGCTGAATTTGATTCATATGGACGCTGAAATCGTTATAGGAGAGGGCGAAATTGATGAAGCCCCAATGCTTTATGTTGGCGAAAAAGTCGGTTCTGGCTTAGGGGAATTAGTTTCTATCGCAGTAGATCCTATTGATGGTACACGTATGACCGCAATGGGGCAATCTAATGCTATTTCTGTCTTGGCTGCAGGTGGCAAAAATACCTTTTTAAAAGCACCTGATATGTATATGGAAAAATTAGTGGTGGGTTCAAATGTAAAAGGCATCATTGATTTAAATTTACCACTGGAACAAAATCTTCGCCGCATCGCATCTAAGCTAGGAAAATCCCTTTCTGACCTTACCGTAATGGTATTAGCAAAACCACGTCACGATGCCGTAATTAAACAAATACATAACTTGGGTGCGAAAGTATTGGCAATTCCTGATGGCGATGTGGCAGGTTCTGTGCTTTGCTGCTTACCTGATGCTGAAGTCGATCTTCTTTATGGAATTGGTGGTGCGCCAGAAGGCGTGGCAGCTGCTGCAGCCATTCGAGCATTAGGTGGTGATATGCAAGCTCGTTTAATCCCACGCAATGAAGTAAAAGGCGACACCGAAGAAAATAAAAAAATTGCAGCTAATGAGATTCAACGCTGTGCAGCACTGGGCGTAAAAGTGAATGAAGTGTTAAAACTTGAAGATCTCGTGCGTGATGACAATCTTGTATTTACTGCAACAGGCATTACCAATGGCGATTTGCTTAAAGGTATCTCCCGCAAAGGCAATTTAGCCAGTACTGAAACCATTTTAATTCGAGGAAAGTCCCGCACAATTCGTAAAATTCAATCTATTCATTATTTGGATGACCTTTATAAAATTTTGAATATTTAGCTCAAGCAAACAACATTTCAATTAATTTAATCTGCTCTCCAAAAAATGGGACAAATTACAAATGGACAGAGCAGATTTTAAGTATCATTTTTGAATAATTCCTCAAATTTTTCCCTAAAAAAATCAAAAAAGATATTCAAAAAAGCGAAAAACTATATATGATATAAAAATATTTTATTAAAAGAAAAAGTATCAAATATGAATAATCTTAGTGCACAATTAGAAAATCAAATTGATGAATTAAAAAAGCTTCAGAAATCAGTCATTACCTATGAACAAGCGCAAAGACAACAACTTTACGCAGGGAAAATTACCGATCTCAAAGCATTTGGAAAAATGCTCAATGATAAGCGTAAATCACTTGGTATTGAGCTTAGTATGCTAGAACTGCAAACTGGCGTGTCTATTTCTACCTTGAACCGATTATTTCAAGATCCAAGCCAAGTGAGATTTACAACCGTGTTTCTTGTTGCTCAAACATTAGGGGTTTCACTATGCGCAATTTAGTCCGCTCGGGAAAAGTATTTCTCTACGGCGAATTTATTGGCTTACTTAGAGAAGATCATCGTGGTTTTCATTTTTCTTACAACCCCGATTATCAAGGAATACCGCTCTCTCTCAGCTTTCCTATTGAGCAAAGCCCTTTTCATTCTGACACCTTATTCCCTTATTTTGCATCGCTCGTCCCAGAAGGCTGGCTAAAACACAAATATGCACTTCATCAACGAATTGATGAAAGCGATATGTTTCGCTTTTTACTTAATAACGGGGAAAATATGTTAGGCGCAGTGCAAATTCAGGAAGAAAAACAATGAATTTTTGTCGTATTTTATTAAAGCCATTAAAGAAAAATGAAGTTCATTCTGGTTACAGCACAAAAGGTTTGCATTATCTTACAGGCAATAAACATTTTAATCCTGAATTACCCTTTTCTCGCCAAGAATTTATTACAGTGAAACCCCAAAAACAGCAAGGAATGAGCATTTCAGGTTTTCAACCAAAATTACAGCTTATTATCAAAGATGAGCACTTTGACAGCGTAAATCAACAGGGAAATTATATTTTAAAGCCCTCTCCAGAAGAGTATCCTTTTTTAGCTGAAAATGAACATGCCACCATGCGCATTATGAAAGAATTAGGGTTTGATGTGCCAGAAAATGGTTTAGTTTCTTTTGCTGGCGAACAAAATCATAAGGAATTTGCTTTTGTTATAAAGCGTTTTGATCGTGATGAACAGCAAAAACCAATGCACCAAGAACAACTTGATGGTGCAATGAATATTCGAGACAAGTACGGAAAAATAGGTGCAGATAATGAGCAATATGTGAGTTATGAACAAATTGCTAAGTTTATTTTACAACACACCGAAAATCATTTAGCTCAGCAACGAGAAATTTTTCGTCGAATTATTTACGCTTATTTATTAGGAAATAATGATCTTCACTTACGCAATTTTTCATTTATTTATCCCAAAAATAGTCATCCAAAACTTGCTCCAATTTATGACTTTGTGTCGGTGTCGCCCTATCCTGAAATATTTAATTCAACACTACTTGCTTTGCCATTGTTAGTGCGAGAAGAAGGTAATGCCACACTAGCCAAAGGATTTAATACTCAATACGGTGAATATATCGGCGATGATTTTGTCGAGTTTGGGGAAAATATTGGATTAAATAAAAATGTGATTATTCAAAAATTAATTCCTGAAATTACACAAGAAAAGGAAAAAGTAGAGCAGATTTATTCACAATCCTTTATGCCGCAGCCACATATTGATTGCGTGCTGAAAACTTATCGCAAGCGTTTAGCTTTGCTTAACCTATTAAATGAACCTGAACTATAAAATCCAAAGGGAATTTTCACCGCACTTTTTCTCTCCAACAAAAAATCGCACCTTTAACAGTGCGATTTTTTGTTGTCTTAGTTTAGGACATTCTGCCGTTTTCTATGCCAATTACCTGATCGCAAATAGCCATGGTAGATTGACGATGGCTGACGAGAATAATCAATTTTTCAGCTTTCACATCGAGTAATGATTTCAAAATCATTGCTTCGTTTAAGCTATCCAAATTACTGGTTGGCTCATCAAGCAAGATAATCGGGGCATTATGCAAGAATGCTCGGGCAATACCGATACGTTGTTTTTCTCCGTCAGAGAGATTGCCACCCAATTCCGTCATTTTTGTTTGATAACCTTGTGGCAAACTCAAAATAAAATCGTGAATTGAGGCTTTCTTCGCCGCTTCCATAATTTCTTCTAATGTTGCATCACGGCGAGCAAGGCGAATATTTTCCTCAATGGTTTCGTTGAAAATATAGGTTTGCTGAGTAATGTACGCCATATTGTCTCGCAAACTGCAAGTGTTGATATTCGGTAAGGTTTCGCCGTTAATTTTAATGCTACCTGATTTTGGATCATAAAAACGCATCAGCAATTTCAACAAGGTACTTTTACCGCTGCCGCTTCTGCCGTGAATACCTAAGATTTCGCCTTTTTTCACAGATAAGCTGACATCCGATAAAATTTGTTCTTCACTGTAAGCGAAGTTTACATTCTCCACATCAATGCAAGAAACATCTTTTAAATCTACCGCACTTTCTACATCTTTTAACTCTGGCTCTTCCGCTAATAAACTTAATACTCGTTCGCCAGAAGCCAAAGTTTGTAACAAGTTGCTTGAAAGGTTACTTAAGGCGATAACTGGCCCGTAGCTCGACATCAATAAAATCACGCCGATTAAAAAGGCAGCGAAATCAATTTTATCTAAGCTAAATAAAATTAAGCCAGTAAACAGCATAATAATATTGAAAACAGATACTGCCACTTCAGTATAAACACGAACTTTCGCTTCTTGGTCTTTAATGCGCTCAAACGCCGTATCGATTTTTTGGCTGCGTTGTTGAATTTCATCTAACCGTTGTTTTGCATAACCAAAAAGCTGAATTTCTTTCATACCACGCACGCTGTCGAGGAAGAAGTCATTCATTTCGCCCACTAATTCACGATAACGTCTGCCATCTTCACGTGCCAATTTGGTGGTGATAATCGGTAAAATCACGCCCACTGTTAAATAAGCAGCCAATGCTACAAGCACAAACCAGCTTGAAAGCTGGGCAAAAACCAACAATAAAATCGCAAAGGTAAAGAATGCGATCATAATTGGTGCGATGGTATGCGCATAGAACACTTCGAGTAATTCAATATCATTAGTCACTAAAGACACTAATTGCCCTGCTTGTTTATCTTGCAACTTCACAAAAGCCAAACGGCGTAAGGAAGAAAACACTTTGTCACGCAATAATGCCAGTAATTTAAAGGCGATATAATGCCCTGACATTTGCTCTAAATAACGCAATGCACCACGAGCCACCGCCAATACGATAAGTGCGGTCAAAATTCCAGAGAAACTTAAATGAGTATCAAAGTTTAAAAGATTCACTAACCCCATCGCACCCAGCACCATAATAAAGATGGCAGCAAGGAAACCGAGCGTACCCATAGTAATGGTAAACGCCATAATATGCGCAAGTGGGGTCACTAATTTCAACAAATGCCCCATTACAACAAAACCATTTTTACGCATTTGCCACCTCTCTAATTTGTTCTAAATCTTTTTGTTGTTGGAACATTTCAGCATACGCACCTTGTTTTGCCATTAAGGTTTCGTGTGTGCCTTGCTCAATCAATTTGCCTTGGTCAAGTACGTTAATACAGTCCGCATTTACCGCATTCGCCAAGCGGTGAGAAATCATCACAATGGTTTTTTGTTGTTTAAATTGCTGAATGAACTGCAAAATAATTTCTTCGCTTTCCACATCAATATTACTGGTCGCTTCATCAAAAATATAAAGCTCGGCATTGTGTAATAAAGCACGTGCTAAGGCTAAACGTTGAATCTGACCACCCGATAAATTCGCGCCTCGGCTTAATAGTTGCATATCTAATCCGCCATTATCACGAACGAATTGGGCAAGATTGACTTGTTCTAAACACGCATAAATTTGTTCATCTGTAGCATCAATTTTCGCCATCGTCATATTTTCACGCAGCGTACCTTTAAACACATAACTGCTATGGCTTACCAATGATACTTTTTGATAGAAAGAAGTGCGGTCAATATTGAGGGCGTTTTGTCCATTAAATAAAATCTCACCTTGTTGCGCTTTATTAAAGCCCATCAACAACGAAACTAAAGTTGATTTACCGCAACCACTTTTACCCACAAATACAGAAAGTTGGTTTGGTAAGATACTCAAATCTAAACCTGTAATTGCTGGTTTTTCTTCACTATAAGAAAAATGCAGATCTTTAATTTCCACTTGAAGGTTATTTTTTGCCTCAAAATTTACCGCACTTTGTTGGGTTTCCACTGGCGTATCAAGCAATGTGAAGATCTTATCTGAAGCCGCTTTGCCATTCATCGCGACGTGGAAGAATGAACCAAGCAAACGAAGCGGAATAAAGAACTCAGAAGAAAGGAGAATAAATAAAATCACGCCTAACACGCTGAGTTGTGCATCTTGGAATTGCAATAATGCAGTTAAAATCCCAATTGCCGCACCGCCATAAGCGAGTAAATCCATAAGAGAAACCGAGTTAAGCTGCATAGTAAGCACTTTCATGGTGATTTTGCGGAAATGCTCAGCCTCTTTATCCATCGCTTTCGCTTTATAAGCATCATCTTGATAGATTTTTAGCGTAATTAAACCCTGCAAGTTATCTAAAAAACTGCTGCCTAACCCCACATAAATCGACCAATATTTTGCCAAAAGTTTTTTCGCAATTTTATTCACCGCAATGATCGACATAGGGATAAGCGGCACACAAATCAACAAAATTACGGCTGTTTTAAAGCTGAAAAAAATCAAGAAAACAAAGAGGGTAAGCGGTGCAAGCAAGCTATAAAAAAGCTGCGGTAAATAACGCCCAAAGTAAATTTCAAGCTGTTCTACACCTTCTGATGCCACTTGAATAATGCTTGAGGTGGATTGTTGATTCACTTGGTTAAGCGGCATAGAAGCCAATTTACGATAGATAAGGCTACGCAATTCATGCTTCACTTTTGTGCTGGCAAAATAAGACGCCTGCACCGATTTTTTCCCTGCAAAAGCACGCAATGCCAATGCTGCAATCAAAACGATGCCCAAAATGACCGCACTTAACAGGCTCAATTCGTGAAAATAAGCCGCCTGTAAAATATAAGAAAACACGACGGCACTAATAATCCCGCCAACTAACGCCACCCAATTCCACAACACCGTGATACCAATCCATTTTTTGCTGTCAGCCACCGTGTTAATTAGGCGTTTATCTATCATCATAATGATTGCTCCTAAAATAAAAAGAAGTACGCATAGAATTATGCGTACTTAACGTAGGGTGGGCTTCAGCCCACCAAAATATCTCACGACTGTTTGTTGGTGGGCTGAAGCCCACCCTACAACTACTAACGCCACCCAATTCCACAACACCGTGACGCCAATCCATTTTTTGCTGTCAGCCACCGTGTTAATTAGGCGTTTATCTATCATCATAATGATTGCTCCTAAAATAAAAAGAAGTACGCATAGAATTATGCGTACTTAACGTAGGGTGGGCTTCAGCCCACCAAAATATCTCACGACTGTTTGTTGGTGGGCTGAAGCCCACCCTACAACTACTAACGCCACCCAATTCCACAACACCGTGACGCCAATCCATTTTTTGCTGTCAGCCACCGTGTTAATTAGGCGTTTATCTATCATCATAATGATTGCTCCTAAAATAAAAAGAAGCACGCATAGAATGATGCGTACTTAACGTAGGGTGGGCTTTAGCCCACCAAAATATC